>JGI24891J29808_1000105_pt1 | contig 112403 bp, 136 predicted proteins | sample FreactcultuFSWF8_FD_29808 | JGI IMG/M metagenome (IMG submission 29808) | reverse complement strand
TGGTTCTGTGGTGTAGTTGGTTATCACTTCTGTCTAACACACAGGCGGTCCCCGGTTCGAACCCGGGCGGAATCATTGCTTTTGCCTGTGCGGCATGTGTTTTGCTTGCCTGTCTAGGCATGGGTGTGCTGGAGTTTTGAAGTTGGAGAGGCTGCGAAAATTTTCAAGAGCTGAGCGCGTGGTGCTGAAGCTTAGCGATGGTTGACGCTAATAGGCGACGAGGAGTTGGAAAGTCAGAGCACCAATGCAGTCTCCAGCTGCGACGATGAGCATTCGGATGCGAGTGAAGAGGTCTTCATTGCGATTCTCTTCGGACAAGAAAAGTGCTGCCAGACCGCTTGTGCTGCTGGCATGGAGTATCGCATGCCGAGGGCGAAGCATGAGCTGCTAATCTCGGAGAAGATGAGAGGTAAATCTCGTCGCAACCCCCGAGAGTTGTTCAGTTTGCGACTCAGATGGAGTGCTTACCTGGTTGGTCACGGTGCAGCGTAGGCGTACCGCCTGCCCTGGACGAGGGCTTTCGGGCGGACAGTGGAGTCGTTTTGTCGCCGCGAACATCCACTCTTCGGTGTGACAGGCTGTTTTGAAGTGGAATATTTGTCTGAGAGATACACGCAAGGCATGAACATTCTTCTTGTTGATCGCTCGAGACTTCAAGGCATGTCGAAAGCGACATGTACGAAGGGCAGCGCAGCAGAGCTCGCGACGAAAGTCGCGATCAGCTATCGACACCCACAATGTCTTTTCGCAAAGATTCACAATCGGGCCTAGTACATCGGCTCAATGACCGAAAGCTGCGAGACTCCTAGCATCTTTAGAACATTCGGAAGGTCGATGTGATCAATAGACAGATTCGGACAGGGTCATACCCACGGCGTGGTGTGATCAACACCGATGGCACAAGGAGATCGACATCCTGATCGACGGCTAAGCGGGCATAATTTATGCTGTAGACGACCTCAAAACTCCTATCTTGCGTCTCAAAGCCCTTATGCGACGATACAAAGAGGCTAATGGTTAAGCGGACAATGGCCATTCTGGAGTTTGCTAACTTGACCAAGAAAGATGCTAGGAATGTTGACTGGCAAGCGGCTACTAGCACGGAATTGAGGCAAGCTGGAACATCACATCGAAGAGACTGGGATGATCTGTGGAAGCCCATCCAGCAAGACATGAGAGGTAAAAACGAGCAGACCAACGGGCCTCGACAGATAGCTTTGCTGGACAGAAGACCGGGCTGTCGCCAAATTTAGCTCAGCAGCCAGCTAGGACAAGACTCCGTGCAAAAGACGGCAACGTGTATGTCATGCCGAGTAGGGCAGTGGTCGAGAATTGGAGATGAGACATCTGGTATTTAGGGCAAGGTTATTGATACAACGAAGACTTGGGCTACTCAGACGTGTGATTGATGCAGGAATGACTAGCTCGCTGCCCGCCGCGTATACGACTGGAGTCTGGCGATCAAAGAGGAAGCACACCTCTCGCAATATTCTCTTCCACAAACGAAGACGTGTTCGACCTGCAGCAAGACACTATCCGGTACACATGACCTTCCACGATATGACCTGTTGGATTCACCAGACAGCTGCTCGCCCTTCGCAAGTGCCACCTCAAAGAGCAAGAGTTGCAGCCGCCTCTGGTCGTTTGGTATCCCAGGAAGTCGTCACAGCTCCTTGGTCCTCGATGCCTTAGTCCTCCGCGAGGATGGACGGAGCCATGTTTCTACGGGACAGTGTGCTTCCAACTCGCTTAGACTGGGAAAAGGAAGCCGAATGAACGACGAAGGAATTTTACTGTTAGTCAGACAATGCAACGATCGAGAAGATCGAGTCGATAACGTGAACTGCTTCGCCGAACCAAGCGATTTGTGGCGCGCTGTACAACGGCCTCCAACGCAAGTTGTACGATGAGGGTTCAAGATTGCTTTCAGCTGTCGAGTACGGCATCGTATCGCAGTGCCAGCTCCAGAGTCCAGACCCTATCGTAGCCACTCTCGTCCTGACAGAGGTCCTGCCGCTATGGCTTGCCACAGATGTACAGTACCTGCAACTCCCCACAGCACATGGGCTAGGGCTCGACGGCAGAGTACACTCGGGAGTGAGCAACTGCAGGCTTCGCTGTTTCGATACGCCTCAGCTCTTTGGGCTAGAACGGCTAGAGTAGTGGTCTTGAGGGGGAGCAATATGTCCTTGACAGCGACGGAGATGAAGAACATAGGTATGCTGATAGGGCATCAGTCATAGCGCGATTCCGAGCGTTGCTGTTAGGTCTTGTTCGCAGGTTGTAAGGTGTGTTGCGATGTGGTCTCGAGCTTGAGTACGAGGCCAGGTGGGCTGTGTGCCGCCGAGCGCAACAACGGCTTTTCGACGTGGGCAGTAGTGTACTGGAGGATAGGCCCAGACACCTGCTTGGCTCGTTGAGCTGCGAGCGTTTTGTTCCACACTAGCAAGCTCTACTGATGTGGGAAGCAGAGCAGTCAAACTTCATCTTCATTACCGACTGCTGGACTGGTTGAAACATCGTCGGCTGACGTCCCAGAGCCATGACAAGATCTCGAGGACTCGAGACTTTCGAAAGGTAATCGACTCGTGGCGATCTACTTCCTTCGATGGTCGGATTCTACGTTGCGTGTTTTCAGTATCTGAATTAGTGCACGTCAATCGTTCCGGTGAGCTGAGAGGCTTCCGCTTTGCGACCAGAGTTCTTGAGCTGGCGCGGACGTAGATCAGGTAGAGAGATTAGTTCGAGGCCATCATGGGGGATTGAAGCATGGCAAGGTTCCATGTTCGTTGGTAGAATGCGAGGCCGCGCTGGCACGTTACTCAAACGATGCAAGCGATGTAGAGATTTTCGTTGCCGTAGCATGAGACTTCTCTTGAATGAGGACTTCAGACATGCTGCAATTTGTTGGATGTAGCATTTTCTTTCCTGCAGTACCGCTAGTATGGACGTTGGAAGACAAGATGGTATATGGAAAACGGAGGCTGGAAACTCGAGGGAACCATGTATATTTGACTGCTTTGAACGTGAGCTGTGCATTCTGGCCGGTGGTTGATGGTGAGGCGATGCGTGACACCTTACGTGAGTAGACTATCAAAGTGGAAAGGAATAGCAAGATCAGCGACGTACCTCTCCGTGAGCCAGATGGATGAAGAGGAGATGCGCGCGATGTTCTTCTTCGAATCCCAGCCGATTGCCAGAAAATTGATGAAAAAGGTAGTTCGCATCAGCCCGAGGTAGTGCAATACAGGCGACACAGTGCCAGGAGACATACACATGCTACCGACCCCACTCGAGCGATGCGCAGAGGTCTCCCAGCTGGTTCCAAAAAGGTGGGTAGTGGTAGATGTCCGCCAGGCGGTGGCCACGCGAAGGCAGAGCATCTTGTACGGTCATCAATCGTTCCCAGGCGAATAGAGCCGTTGTGCTTGTTGGCATTCCTTCAAGTCTTTGTTCTTGCGCAGAGTACTACTACTTCTCCTTCTTCTTGTAGCCACGGGATGGAGTGAAAAGAAGAGAGAGGGAACGAAAGAAGGAAAGCAAAATAGTCAGTGGGCGCCGACGCAAAGCACAGACTCGCTGGCAGCCAAGAGCCGGCACGACACACACACTCGGCAGCGACCCAATCATCACGAAACAAAGCAAGGCTTATCTTCTCCAAGCACCAGTCATAGACCAGTAGACTCAATGAAAAAAAAAGGGATTCGCGTCAGCTCGGGGTAGTGCAATACGAGCGACACTGTGCCGGGAAATGTTCGATCCCAAGGGCTACTATTTCCCCCGGCCGGTTCCAAAAAGTGATCAAAGATCCAAGATGCAGCCACTAGCAAAGATCAATAATTTTACCATCTTGACTCGGTGACTGTACGCATGATTAGCTGTCTTGCTCCTTAGGGACTCGAGAAACCTCGAAGTCCCAGTGTCCCCTCCCCAACAGCGTTTCTTGTGGGTGATGGCTCCCACTCCCACTGACATGTCGATGTCGAGCAAGCGCTTTTGGTAAGCCGCGTGTTGGAAGAGAAGAGGAGAAAGAGGAGCGGAGGGAATTTGTAGGCGTTGGAGCTGTGCTGGTAATCTTTGCTGCTGCGATTCTCCGGACCGAGCTGGCTCAATCAGGAAGTCAACGACAAGATCACCCCAATGCGTGATCTTGATGTGGCGGTTTGTAATCTCCACAGCTGCTACATGTATTTAAATTCGTGTAGATCTTCGCGTGACCTTGTGACTGTCCAATCGCTCGTCAAAATTCTGGAAAATTATCAACACAGATCAGATATTTTGCCTTGCAGCCTCGACGCACACAGTATGTTCTTGTCATTCGCGCAAGCCCAGTTAGATCCTCCTAACTTGCTATAGTGTCTGAACCACCGAAGAAGCGCACTAAGTCCACAGCGACAATTGATCTGACAAGCAAACCTGCCGCCACTCGTGTCCCATGGGCACAGCAGAGGAGGTCTGCACGCATAGCCAGTCACGACAAGCGCCTTTCTCCTCCCTTTTTCCGAATGCCCAGAGAGATCAGGTATATGATCTTCAAGATGCACTTTGTTACAATTACCGGTCAGCATCAAGATGAAGCATTGTTCGAGGTGGCAATGGGTTGGCACGGCCCACAAGCCAACAGACTCCTTCTCCCGAAAATACGATCTGACTTTGGCACCTATCCTCTGCTAAACCTCCTACTGGTATCCAAGGAGTTCTGTACGGATGCGAAGTTCGCCTTCTACTCAAGCATGACTCTTCATTGTTTCGGGTTCGAAGCTCTAAAGAAGATGTGCAACCAAAAGCTTCTTCCTGGAGGCATCCGCCAGAAAAAGGCACCAATGATGTTCTCGGTGGACCTGGTGCCCAGATTGATCTTGGACATTCACGGCAAGGTAGAAACAAAGCTGCGCACCCTTACTTCGCTTTGGGCCCTGGCCAGATACAGCAACAACTATCTCGACCTCAAGCTTACATTCAACGGAGCAATACACGTCAGCGAGCGCCGCATGCTGTCTAGCACGACGTATCTGCAACAGTTGTACGGTGAGATCAAATCTTACCAGGAGCAACTGCGATGGGCAGGTGTGTCTTTGGCAGTCACCGAAAAAGAGATGAGAAGCTGGATGGACGAGGAGGTAGAGGAGCTGGTTGTCCTCCTGCCGGACACCAAGCTGTGGATGGTCAAGTGGAGATCGAAGCATGGATGAGAGAACAGCATCTGGTTGGTAAACGGAGGGTCTGGAAGGAGGTTTCTTGTTTCTTTTGTCTGCCTTATTTTTGAGGCGCCCACCTCTGATGGACCATGCTATCAGCATGTAATTTCAACTTTGTACTGAGTCAAAATCATTGAAGTCATTGTCATCTGCTTCCACGAATGTCTACTGCGTGATGTTCAGTCTACATGTCGGCGACAAGTAGCCGAGACCCACCAGCTCGTTTGGGAAGTCATCGTGTTAGGGAAATCTTCGTGCAAGCGCGCGTGTTGTTGATTTCTCACGCCGAAGCTCTGTTCGATGAACCAATTCACAGAAACATTGAGCCAACTACATCTTTGCATCATCACTATCAACAAGCGTCTATCAAAGAATCGGTTATCGATCTCACGCATCCAGCACAAGCAACCAGTATGTTCTACGCGTATTCAGAATCCATCCGCGGTCGAATATCTGCTGACTATCTCAATAGTGTCCGAACCTCCTCAAAAACGTCGCAGAACTACTGCCCGCCTCCTACCAGAACAAGACAATGTCATCACCCGGGTCCCTGGAGTCGAAGAGAGACGCTCTATACGCGTCGCGACACAGTTTCAACTGAGATACAGCACAAGATCACCATTCTTCCGTCTACTGCCCCTCGAAATCAGAAGCATGATTTACAAGTCTTGTTTCGAGTCAATGGCCCGCGCGGGCGACCAGAGGATTGAACCCAGTTCGACCGAGCTTCTCCACAATGGCAAAATGGTCGAGGTCCTTGGACTTGGAGGAGATACACACGACGTCTCGCCCTTGGATATCTTTCTGGTGTGCCGGGAGATGCACAAGGAAGCAGAGCCGGTGCTGTGGTCAGAGATGAACTTCCTGTTCCGCAGCACCAGGCTGTTGAACTTTCTCTCCACGACCAAGCAGCTTGCACACGGTCGCCCCTCAAGGAGTATCCCCCTCATGTACCCCGTGGAAAAGATCCGCAGGATCGAACTGGAGTTCCCAGAGACCTACGTCAGCGACCTCGAAAGCGACCTAAAAACCCTGGAGTGCTTTTGGAACCTCGCGAAAAGAATCGGCGACAAGTTCGAATTGCGCATAACCTACCCCAGTACCGAAGACAACGCAGAGCAATCGGAAGTTGAGGCTGCTGCTCTTAAGACCATCTTCAACGACATGAGAGTCTATCAGGCACGCCGAGAGGCAGCAGGTCAAAACCTCAGGGTGAGTAAGACGGAAATGCTCTCCTGGATCGACGATGATCCCTGGAAGTTTCTCGTGAACTTCCCGGATCCGTCTGAAGTGATCAACACCGGCGACGAGAGTCAGAACATCTCTTGAACTCTGCCTCGGTCACTTGTTTCAAGAGTTGAAGAGCCAACAATACGGAGGGCTGAGGAGTTGAGAAGAGATGACGAATGTATGAGCCACTGGGACCTCCCTCACGCTGTGGCAGTGAGCGTACCGTACCGGCATACCTTCAGCAAGCTTGTAAGTGCCTCTACTCCCCATTCCTGATGAGACTTTACTGACTCTAACATAGAGCTTGCTCCTTTCCACACCTCGTTCGCCCGCTCCAAGAAACTACCACATCAAAACCACCTGCTCTCCTTGTCACAGAGAAGCATCTCTACACCCATGGAAGCCGAGAAACCATACCACTACAAGCCAGCATCGTCGTATGCTTACACACCGGCTCACTACCCCCAGGAGCACCTTGCCCCTTCTGAGCGCTCCCCGCACATCAGCATCTGACCACCTAGAGCACGCGCAGTGTCATCAGTGCTATGGAGGAGTTGTAATGTGGAAAAGATGGTGGTATCATGACTCTGTTCAAGGTTCACGTTTGATTTCCGAGACTGTCGATGAGGTGTCGTTCCTTACCAGTTCTCTTGTTGTCTCTCTCAAAAGACGACCCCCGTTGAATCTCAGATGGAGCGTGTGAGAGGTTCCCACTGTATTGACCAGATACCATGGAAACTCCCTACTCTACAAATTACCTGTGCCTTGTGCGATCAATGGTGACATGTAGTGCCTTAAGCGGGTGGTGCATCGTGCTAGGTGCCTACTCTATAGCTGCACTCGCGATCCAATGAGTCTTTATAGGTAGATGTCGCCAGACAGAGTAATCACAGGAATAGAGTTAGAAACTATGCAGACGGTAAGGTTTGGCCGGAGGATGTCTACCTAGGAGCTCTTGCATCATATCGTCCCTTGAGATAGTCGGACCACATGTCAAGGGAGCAAGATCACTGCACACAGAGACTGTTCACAGGTTGCACCATCTCTTGTCTGCAGGCAAGACTCCGGCGTAGTTTACGAACGTGTACCATAGGTTCCATCATGACATCGATGCTCTTGCACAGTCTTGGCGTTTGTCGACGGTACTCGCAGGGCAGCTGGTCGAGGTTGCTGGGTCGGATGTCGTTCACGAATTTCCCATCAAAGCACTGACCACCACTAAGTCCGCGAAGTGAATCCATCAACAAGTTTGTTCACAGCATTCTCTCTCTCTTGATATTATCTTCGATCAGACATAAATATCTCCTCTTCTCTTTCAACAACACCCATCTTCTCTTCCAACAACATCCATCATCTCTTCTAACAACATCCATCTTCTCTTCCAACAACATCCATCTTCTCTTTCAACAACACCCATCCTCTCTTCCAACAACATCCACCTTCAAAGAACAATCAATACCGATCCTCACACCACAAAGATCTAAGATCTCTACGAACATGGACGACAGAAACATGCGTAAGTATTCTCCCACTTCCTGCCGCGACTCGTTACTAAAGATCTGTAGTCTCGTCTTTTGAGGAGTTCTCATATGCTGCACCGGTATTCCAGTACCTGTTCGCACCTCCCGAAGACCCCCACCGTCCCTCGCTGCCTGCCGAGGTGCGCCAGCTGATTCTCAGCATGGTGCTCGCGGCCAAGGTTCGCGGGGATCTAGGAATTCGATCAAGCAAGGTCGTACTTCTAACAAGCAAAGGTTGCGCCGAGTACCAAGAGAATCCTAGACCGGTCAACTTCAAAAAGGACCAGTTAAACATCATGTTGGTGAGCAAAGCCATTAGCGCCGAAGCGAAGAAGACGCTACTGGATGGTTTGGTGATCAAATTCACCAAGCACGAGGACTTCGTTGTCTTCATGACCCAAAAGGTCAAAATGTTCGGACTGCCATCCCCCATCAGATTTGCGCAGTTCTCGCAGCACATTCGCAACTTCGAGTTCGCGTTCGTTATCCCCGGATGGTATGAAGGTGCACACGGTTGCCTGAAAGCTCTGATGCTCCTGATCGAGCTGGGAATCAAGCGTAACATCCAGATCACTGTCAGAGCAGGAGACGGTGGTTGGAGCAGTGGAATCTGGAGGGACAACCTTGCGCGCCTCCACGAGGCCATCGAAGAGGTCAATTTCTATCAAAACATGTTCCCAGATCTCCCCCTTTGGGATGAGTTCGAATCGACTAACTTCACCAACTCTTTCGCTGGCCAAATTTTCGCCATTCCTCAGTTCGACGTCTCTGTCATCTGCGACCGCCAGCTTGAGTACGACGTGACCGAAAAGACTTACACTTGGACTCTTTTCAACGAAGCTGATCCCTACGCCCTCCAGAGTGAGGTCTGAGGTCTCCTTCGCGATAGCCTGTAAGTGCCACTCCATCTATACCCGTTGGAAGGTCACTGACCTTGACACAGACCTTGAGTCTTCGCACATCAACTATTCCCCCTGGTCCACCCATCTTCTCCCGATCTGGTTGAGCCTCCCCAATGCAAGGAGCACTCTCTCCCTGTTCCTGGCCCACGCGGTCTTTCTTTTCTCTCTTTCGACGACCCACAGCACTATCTTTTCCTTGTTCTTTTCGGTTTACTCCATCGCGGCATTGCTCGTCATAAAGATGGCTCTAGCTAGCGATCACACCCTCTTTCAAAAATGCTTTGACACGCAAGAGATGGCGCTCGGTTCGAACAGCTTTGCAAGGTGGTCACTGGCCTTGGGAGCTCACAGTTCGATCGTTTCACGCAGTTATACTTGGTCCTTCCTGTCTCTCTCTCGACGACCCAGAGCACTATCCTTTTCTTCCCCTTTTTCTTTTCCTTCGTCGCGCCACTGCCCATCACAGAGATGGCTTTGAGTAGCGATAACACTTTCCTTTGCGAATCGCTTGAGTATGACGAGATGGAGTTCGGTTTGGACAGCTTTGCAAGGTGGTTACTGGCCTTGAGAGCGTACGATCCAATCGCTCCACGCAGGTCATTCTTGGTTCTCCTTCTCTCGTCTCTGCTGGATCCACGGTTTCCCCTGTGGTTCCCTCGAACAACTCACAACAGAGTCTTTCCCATTTCTTTCCGTCTGGATTACAGCATCGCCCATCATTGAGATGGCTTCGGCTAGCCACCACACTTTCTCTTACAACAAAACGGATACGAGGATATGGAACCGACTTGGACAGCTTCGCAAGGTGGTTACTGGCCTGGGAAGTTCATAGTTCAAGTGGTTTCGATGAGTTCCTTCGTAGCGCATAACTATATCACTGTCGTTTCCAAGTTCTGTCTCTTCATGTATGGTCTAATAGTGAGATATTGCTGTTCATTGCAGATTTCCACTTAATTTGCGGTGACCTTCTGGACTGCGACTGCGATGGTGAGGATGGAAGTAATGGATAGAGATTCCGCCAGAATATCGTCCTTGAACTTGCTTCTTGCCAACTCCGCTTGTCTCGGAAGCCTGTCAGTCATAATCAAGTTCGAGAATGGCACAATGCTTACTTTCGATTTGACACAGAAAAGAGCCAGACATATAGGACGCCTGATAGAAACTTGAACGCATCCGGGCCAGACCACCGTATCACCTGCAAAACAAACATGCCAGCTACTGACCAGCTCATGATAGCCGAAGTGATAAAGTTTCCAGACTGGAATTCACGGGGGTCTGTCCATCGAGTCTTGAGCGAATATCTTCTTTGACGATTTATCCTAGCGTGACCAAGTGTCTACGGCCGAGCATCTCGGTCTGCAGCTGTCAATGTCGTGCTAGACACGAGGAAAGCATCGGAGACAATGGCGGTCGGAGAGGATAAGAAGGCATCAATCATATGGACGGAGACGGTCACCAGAGAGGAGGTCGGTATTGGAAGATTGAGCCTTCGCAAGGTAAACTTGTGAGCGCAAGCCAATTTTTACAATAACCCCACGCTCGTAGTATAAGATTCGTTGGACCAGACATTAGATACCGGGGAAGCAAGGTTTCAGTGCTTTTTATGGCTCAGACAGATATCGCGAGATTCACGAATGGGTCGAGCTGTTGGGCAGCGAGACGTGTAACAGCAACATGTTGTAAGTTGTATCATCAAGGTCACTGTGGGATGCCTAGTTGCTTGAGCCAGTCGCGAGCCGCGATAAGGGAGTCCGCACTACTGGAAAAATAGGAACGATGGCTGCTTCCAAGTTCCTCAGGGCTCATCAGATCAGAGCAACCGCAGATACCGAGAAGAGATGCATTGAAGCTTCGAGATATGACTCTACGAGTCCTGGAAGACGTGGTACCGGCAGCTGCTTGCAGTGTCATGGCACTTGAGGAAGGCGGCTGCAATAGCCTCCTTCTTATGCATGTGCTTTTCGAGTTTGCTGTTCATCCAAGCGGTGAAATGTCCGCGGCAACTCAACCGAACTGTGGTGTTATGGTACGACTAGACTGTAGAAGTCGCGCAGGTGGCGTGGAAAGCCCTGGCGGTGGGTCCAAGTTGATGTACGAGGCAGGCAGGTAGAGGAGAAGAGTGAGACGTGTGAGGACGATGTGCTGGGCTGCATCTGATTCGGCGACAGGCAAGGCGCAGGACCAATGATGGAGACCACAGAGATTATGGTCGCGCCGGACGAAGCAGTCAGATGAATGGCGAGGTGCGTTCGTAGTAACAACCAATGCAGCGTGATGAAGGCCAGGGAGAGGTGCAGAGACAGTGGTGTGATGTGAGAAAGAATGATTTGTTATCAGTGGTGGCACGAATTTCGCTAAGTCCCTTCACTTCAAAAAGCACACACATAATGTCAAAAGTTGGAATTAATTCTCATAGAATGCACTGATAGTCAAGCGGTCTTGGTAGGGTGATGCTACGCGCTCCTCGGATTACCTGCGGGAGTAATTTACAAGATTGTGGGCCCCTAGTCAGGAATTAAGTACAGCGAAAGGGCCATCTGATCCGTATTCGAACATCTTTTTGCACCTTTTTGGCACCCTACTGTGCTTGTATAGAGCCAGATGTGGTGTCAGAGGTGTTGGCGCAAAAAGAAGTTAGCGTTAGTAACGGAGTTGAACACTTTGTTACGAAGATTTGATACGTGGTTTTGTTTGGTGTTGCGTTCAAGTCTCAAGGAGGTTATTTGTTTCGCACTCATTCAATGGAAGCCTTCTTCACTTCCACCACTTCTTCTGTGCCAGTGCCTATGTGCTATATCTCTCATCCCATCGACTCGCGAACTGCAGCAATGCGTATAGAACTACCTATCAAAATGCACAATTTTATTGGAACATACCACATTGTCCGCTGAGAGCGACTACATGAGGTCCTCTCTCTGGCCCTGGACCTGTTCTTAGAACTCATCGTGCCTTTTTACCGTCTATTTATGACTGCAGCTGCCATTGGGGAACGGAAATCTTGTGCCGTGAAGGTCGGAGAAGAGAATGGATATTATCATCTCTTTGGCGATCTTCGGGGCTCAGCAGAATATCTTGCATTGCGATGATGAGTATAAGAAGTAGTCTGGAGGGGGGAGGAGTAAGACTTGTACGATAGGGGATATTCGTTGGTGTGGTGAAGTAAGGACATGAGATGCATAATTTGTCGAATTTCATCGTGGTTCTTCAGCAATCAACAACCACAAGGCCAACAACCTTTCTTCGCGCAACTACCACCACCACAACAACAACCTCCTCCACCAACCCCCTTTGCCTCGCCTCAATCGCCTGCAATGGCCCCCCGCTTCATCAAGAAGCTCAAGTCCATGGCCAAGGGCCTGGCCAAGAAGATCGCCGGCGCGCTCAAGGCCGCCAAAGACCAGTTCGTCCCCTTACCCTTCCCACCCAAAGGCGCGCTTTGTGCTCACAATCATAGGAACAAGACCTCTCACGAGGCAACCCGGCGCTCTCCCACGGCCTCGCCAGCCATCCGCCCTCGCACCCGCTCGGAGGAGAAGGACGAGAAGGAGCGTGCCAGGCTCCCTCGCACCACTCCTGCGGTCAGACGCATGACCCTCGATGATTGAGGGGATTGCACCCGCAGTGATGTGTGAGGGGTTTCCGTAAGAGCACACAGGCTCCAGGGAAGCAGGGATATCAAGGCATGGCCGGGTCCGAGAGCCTGTGACTCGAGGACGAGAAGGGGGTGTGAGAGTGTACGAGTAGCAGGCAAGAGGCCACCACAATCAATCGATCGTTGCTGCAGCCATCTTTCCGTATTCAATCGTGATATGTGTGACTTCACTTTGATATGCCAAGCTTTTAGTCTCACAGCTTCGAGTTTCGCTTCACACAAAACAGAGCCTCGAGGAGTTTTCCAAGCTTGTTTCCTTTTCCATCAACCATCTCAACAATCAATCTCTATTTCACGCGACCATCATCACCGACGATCAAGATGTGCTTCGGCCTGCCAGTCCGCTCTAACTCGAGCACTTCATCATCGTCCTCCAGCGAGTACAGTAACGCTCGCCCAATCAACATCGAGACTATTCGTCGTTCGATTTCCCCTCGCGTGGGTGCCCGTTCTATCGCCTACGTCCCTCCTCAGCGCTCTCAGGAGCAGACCTCTCAGGGCCACGCTACCGTTCGCGTTGTTGAGACCACTCGTGCCGCCAGCGAGGCTAAGCATTAGATTGGTGAGTTTGTGCAACACCTCTGACATGACGTGATCTGACCAGCGGAAGCAGCTCAAAGATCTTTTCAGTCGCGCCAGACATGAATAAACCCCGCTAGAGAGGTTCAAAGGTATGTGGTCGTGTACATGCCCAGTACCATGAGATTCCACGCTAATTGTCTGGAGCAGCAACTGCACCGATTGGCAGTAGCACAACACTATGCAACTCATAGGGTAGAGAGGATATCCAGCAGTCAAGTTTGCCCCAGAAAAGGAATGGAGTGGTTGAGTTTTATCATTGGGAGGGAGAGACGGTAACGGCTCTGGTATACTTCATGTAATCACCTCAAACCACCATTGAATCACTCTTCCAAAGTTTGCCTCGATATCCCTTGCACTTTCCCCACCTTCTACGTGTATTCTCCGCGAGTGTAGCGAGAAAACGTGATGTTGGTCGTTCGCTGAGAAAGCTTGGACTTGTCGCCTAAATTCGAGCAATGCTTTGTTTATCTCTCTGCGCGACAAGCCATCCGGACTTCGAACGCAACACATCTGCCTGCCATCAATTCACGCGCAGCAACTCTCAAAACTTACCATCACCACCTAAACAACCATCAAGATGTGTGCCCCCGTCTGCCACAGCGGCTGCTTCGTTTTCGGCGTCATCGTCAACATCTTGCTGCTCGCCCTCACCATCTGGGCAGCAAAGTCTCAGAAGCCCTTCGCGGTCTGGGTCTCCCTTCTGGTTACCTTCCTGTTCTGCTTTGTCTACCAGATCACCATTAGTATGTCCATAGTGGACCCCTTCATATGAAATCACAGCAACTAATCCTGTACGCGATATAGCTCTGGCTCGTCTTCGCGATGGACCTCGTCACAACTCCTCTTACGCCGTCCCCCTCTCCAACTCGGACATCGAGATGTTGACTTACAACTCCCCCCGTCTTCGTCCTCGCAACTCCCTGCCTGAAGACTCTTCACCCACTGACGCCTTTCGCCTCCGTCCTGTCAGTGAAGACGTGCAGCAGAATGCACTCTACCAGCGCATGCTCGAAGAACGCCCTCTCCCGCCTATCCCTGCACGCAACCCTTCCCGCCCAAGCATCTACAGTGCCGTGCTGGCTTCTCCTTTGAGTGATCCTTTCATCAACGGTAGTGCTCTGGCTCAGCCTATCCGTCTCTCAGCCCGCGAGGGTGGTGTTACTATCCGCCAGGTGCCTCCTTCTTCGTGTATGTTCAGCCCTGTTGTCGTTGTCTTGAGTACCCCACTGACAATCTGAGCCAGATGCTTCGCGCATCTGAGTTCCACAGTTTCTACAAGATCGCAAGCCCACTTGGCGGAAGGACAAGGCCGAGTCATGATAACGGGACCATGAGAACACGCATTGGGCAAAGGAGGACATGACTTTCTTCGCACAGGTATTGGGAGTCAGGGCTACTCAGGTTGAAAGTAAAGATGGACATTGGAGGATCGTCAACATGTGGTTGTCAGGATCAGTCGGCTCGTTGGGAAACATGTACATTAGACACAAGACCACAGAGATGGCATAATGATTCTCCTTCTTTGCAAGCATCAAATTGATTGGCGTTTTCTTGACTCTTCATATCTCTGTATTGTTATGATTTTCCAATGCAATTGTTCGCATCTGGTTGTCCCGGGTGCCAGGGTCGGCTTGTCGTGTCGAGGCGAATTTGTTGTTGTGGTCCGGGGCTGAGGCTGCCATCTTCTAAACTTCTTCCACCCAACCACACGCACATTGTACGCGTCCAAAAAGTCAAAACAACATTACAACCTATCAGTCTTCTCAGAAACAGTCTCAATGGCCTTGTTAACACTCTTTTCGTCAATGCGCATGCCTGAGCCTTCCGGATGGTCCGCCGCCGCGAAGAAGACCATTCATCTCTCTCTGGCCATGCTCATCTTGATCGGCCTGATCGGCACCATGATCTGGGCCTCCCTGTATCTTCACAAGACTATCATCGTTATCACCCTGCTTGTTAGCATCGTGTGCATCTCCATGCTTTTGGGAGCTCTAGGTTCGTTTTTCCTCGAACCAAAACAATCGGCTTCTTACTGACACAAGCAGTTCTTACAACCATCAATCTCCACCTCAAGCAGGAGCACGTCTACGAGCGCCAGGACTCGCCCGACCTTCTCCTCGTCCACCCTGCCTTCCGCAACGACTTCAGAGATCATCTGAGCAAGGGCGGCATCCCCCGTAACTTCTCGATTCCCAGGGAAAGATGCATCGACAACAAGGAGAGGACCTCGCCTACTCTTCCAAAGCCTGCTTCTTCTGCATTTGTTGCCACTGGTATGAATGTCAAGTATGAGAAGAAGCAAGCCGTGGGCTGCCGTCCGCTTCCAACCCTTCCCACAACTACCAAGGCTGTCGAGGCCGGTGAAGCTCGCTCAACTGTCGACCATCCTCTTCCTCCTATTCCAACCATCCCTATCTCGCCTACCATCGACATCCAGGAAGTCGACTCCGAGCTCCAGATCCCAGAGAAGAGCACTCACTCACTCGCTCCCATCATCGAGCTTCAGGAGGCTACCCCCACCCCCGAAGGCCACCGCCATCTCATCATCGATGCCCTTCCCATCAACAGACTGACTTGGACCAAGAGCACCACCATTCGCAAAGTCAGCGATAAGCTTGACGTTCCTGTCGTAAGTACTTGACAGCCTCCTGTGCTGCGAGGTAGCCTGACTGACACTTGTTTCTAGATGGACAAGCGTGGTCGCTCTTTGGATTACTGATGTCGATCAAACCACTGTTGGGGGTCGTCGATGGGTGCATAGGCCTATCTGGTCAAGAGGGAACAGGTGGCTGCCCAGCCCTTCGATGTGAAGAGCAATGTCTGGGTGGAGATGGCTACCAGGTTGCCAGTGTCGGATGATCACGAAGAGGAAGGCTCTTGATGAGCTTCACGGAAGGAGATCTTGAAACGGATTGGTCAATGAGCAATGAGAAAGAAGGAAAAGAAAGGTCACCCAAGGCCTCAATAATGTCTAATTACCCCCGAAGCTCAAGCAGCTTCAACTGCTCCCACACACCGTAGCAAAAACAAAAATCATCTCACTTCCCCCACGTCCCAATCCATCTACCAATCTTGCCATCGCACCGCCGCATCATCAACCACAACCAACAAAAAACAATGCCTTCCACACGCTCCCTCATCCTCCTCTCCCTCGCCACAACCCTCGATTTCCTCTTCCTCACCCTCCTCCTCTGGGCCCTCGCCACCCACAAAGGCGCAAGAATTTGGGTTTGGTGGGTTGTTGCGCTGGCGGTCGCTCTGCTGGTTCAGGGCGTGTTTTGTGAGTTTCTTCACACCACCTACCCCTGCTTTCATTGAGGCTATCGGTGCCCGCTCTGATATACTTGCTGCACTCGCTATGCTCGGCACATGGAGCTAACAGGGATGATAGTCATCATGAAGTGGTGCTGGAATCCAGCATCTCCTGACGATGGTGGCGTAGAGATGGGGAATTGGGGTGAGGGGACGGAGGATGATGGGGCTTTTTTCTGATGGCGCTGGGTGACTGGAGGTATGCTATCCCTGTCCCCGCTCTGCTTGTGAAGATGATAGTGGTGCTGATGCTAGATAGGTTTTGTTATACCACCGTCGTGGGAGGAGATAGGAAAGCCCTGGGGCGGAGAGGGTGTGCTGGCGTGCCCTCTCCGTCGTCAGTGGTGGAAACAAGGGCAGAGGTAGAAATTCATGAATGAATTTGACTGCTGGTGGATGTCCAAAGAAAACGATGAACCTGCGTGGATGTGTGATGTACAAATGTGAATCAACTTCGGTGCAAATATGCTCCTTCCTGCTCAGATTGAAATGGTACGAGAGCGGTCAAGATGCAAGAAGCAATTCGAGCAGTACAGGATGGCCAGAGAGAGTCTTGAAAGAATTTGAATTGCTGTAAGAACAGAGTGCTTTTTCATTGGACCTTCTCGCGACCATGGAACCCATCTTGCCTTTCCACCGCTCTTTCCCACTCCTGTAGCCTTCCATCGAGAGCGCCTTCATTGGGTATTGTGAGGCAGCAATGATAGTACTAACCGCGAGACTTGCACTGGCCTGTAGCATGGAAGGTATGCATGGGGCCTAGACCGGCGCGGGTAGCCGGCTCGAGGACATCATTATCATCGACCTAGAGCTAAACTTAGTATACAGCAGGGTGGTATACAGCAGGGTGGGAGGGATGGTAGAGCGACTGACGTTGTTGGCGTAGGCGATAGCGGCGAGGCCGTCGGTGAGAAAGCGTAGAGCGGCGGCGAGCGAGGCTACGGCGGACGAGAGGATGGTAGCGAGCATACTGCCATTGCTTGTCAGTGGTGATCTTAGGGGTGTGAATGGGATACGTACGGCATTGTGATGGTTTGATGTCGTTGCGAAGTGGTTGCTGAAATATAGCTGCGTTGCTGGGTTGAGAGAGAAAATGTCGGAGTGGAAGAGGCGTCGAATTTTGTTTGGGGCTTGGAGTAGTTAGGTCAGCACAACGTCTATATAGCATAACACCATCAGATTGGCCCATTGATAGCTCTGAGCGATGCTAGAGCGGTCGACCCTTGATATAAACAGGGATCAACGGCTTTCGCACCCTTCTGCAGGTACAATGCATGATATTCTCGTCTGCCCACCGCCGCCTGCGGAATGGAGCTTCCCGAAACGAGACATCTCGGCAATGACGTATATCCTACACTTTCAACAAATCCCTGACCTAGTGTCTGTGCAGCGCTCCCTGCTTTATGCTTCTTTGGAGTATTCACGAGTGGAGGAACTTCAATATGCAAGGGAGGTGAACTTGTGATCATTAAAAGCTTCCACAGAAGCACAACTAGCTAGTCTGTCTTGGAGAGAAGACAGAAAACATAAAACCTGAAGAAAGGCCAACCCATGAGGTACCCAGAAGCCGAGAAGAAGAAAAGGACAACGCAAGATCAATGCGAGAAAACCCTCGACATAGGAGAATAGTAGGCTGACATCTGCCAGGCCGCCTTCGAGAAGCAGCTCAAGAGGGAACAAGAAAGACGTTCTAACAGGACAAGAAAAAGATACCATTCGAAGACAGAGCTCCAAGAAGAGGAAGACAGATCGAAAGACAACCCAGCAGCTTGACAACGGCGTGAAGCGATAATTCATTCCGAGGTCCGCAAATGACAGAAAGTGTTTGAAGGCATGAGTGTGAAGAGAGAATGGTGCAAGACCTCTGTTGTGTTGAGGAACATATTGAGCTGTTGTGATACCAGTGACATGATGAGGATACGGTGGGAATTGAGCCTGAAAGGCCGCTCAGAGATGGAGTTGGGCAAGCATTCTCTTTGAGCGACAGGGGACGAGATGATAAAGGGCACAAAGGATCCAGTTGGACCAACAAGGGGAAACATTAGGGTGCCTGAGGCTTTGTTGAGTGATAGCGATTCAATATACGCTGGCGGCCGACTCAACCATCCGGGGGTTAGGAAGTGGAAAGACTGCAGCAGCTTCCTTTGAACCTGTTCATGATGTCAGCGGTGCTGGTGACATGGTGAAGGATATGGTTACTGACCAGTGTGACCCCAACTGTAGTTATGAGCGAGAGGAGCGGCTTCCAGCTTCTTTTCGGCCTCAGTTCTCTGATCATCTATAGCAAATCTCAATCGAGCGCGCCATGAAGAGTTGTGGGGTCCTACGTACTCCTGCGGCTACAAATACGGAGCTCACGGTGTTCCTGGTTGAACTACCAAGCCATCGCTGCGGACTTGGAACATGCTTGTCAACGGCTTCAGGCTTGGAGTCAGCCGGGAAAGCATCTTGGTCTTTGCGGTTGCTGCATGGAGTGCCACATTCGCGCTGCAACAGTGCGATCATGCACTTTCTCAATAGATCGGCTCCAGTGAGATATGCGCCTTCCAGATGGAGGGAGCAGGGGCGCGCAAAGTGACTTTGCTAACTTCGCAAGTCTCAAACAGGTGGCTGAGCCGGAGGCACTCAATTACCGCAGTGATTGTGTCAAACTCCAAAGTATTCGATTCCCAGACCAGAGGCCTGGCGATCAGAGATCTTCTTCTATGGTCCCACTACTGCTGAAATGTGCTGACGTGCCAAAGAGATGACAGTGAGAGAACGAGGTTTCTCATAGCGACAAGATCATGCGCATGAAACATTGGTTTCAAGCAAAGATAACATGCGCCCAAGTCCTGGGTACTCGATACCGCAGGGACTGCGTCAGACCGGGCAGTGCCGCGAAGCTACCATCTGCTGGATTATGGCTGAACGCCTCTAAGTCAGAATCCATGCCAGAAAGGGACGAACCCCAAAGACTCTAAAGACGGTAGTAATCAGAGTTGCGGTCGCCGTGGTAGAAGTCGCCTTCCTCCTCGTCGTAGTAGCCGTTGTCGTTGTCGTAGGGGCCAAGGATGCGTCCCTGCTGGTACTAGCCGCCACCGCCGCAACAGGAGAGGCACTGCTGACGTTGACGAGCGTCACGCCGCTGAGTGGCAAGTCCAGTACATCACTGCTGCGAGTATTTCCTGTTGTGATGTTGCAACCGAGATCGCTAGGTGAGCTGTACTGCCGGTGGTGAGCTCTCTTGTACTGCTGGCAATGCGCATCTTCTTACTGTTGCTGATGATGAGCTCTATCGAACTGCTGATGTTGGCCATTGCCACGGTAGCCGACCTGAAGACGCACGAAGTGGACCAGACGCTGCTCTTCGTGCTGGCGCCCCTTCTAACCGGCGAAGGAGATGACGTAGGGTCCTCCATCGTGAGTGCAAGCATAGAATCGAGTTCTGAGAATTGAATTGTTTGGTTGGAAGAACATTCTGTCATCTCATCATGAACCTGCTTGTTGGTGCGCGTCATGTTGAAATCGAGGTTGGAAGAGGGATGAGGTTCAAGAAAGTGTGTTGGAAGTAGAATCTGAGCGGTAAAATGTCTGAGGGGTTGTTCTTGGTGCGAAAAGAATTATAAGACGGGCAGAAAGAAAATGTCGTGGACGCGTGGCCGGTGAAGCAGCTTCACTTCTCGAACTTTACCCACGAAACGCTTGGCGCCATTCACGACCATCACGCTTGCTCAGTATGACCAGCAGCCGATTGTGGGCTCGCTTGCGCCATCCTTTCCAACACCCAATCTCTGTCTGCCGGCATGAATCTCTGGACCACCATCCTCTACCTCATGCAGCTCCTTGCCTTGTACTCTGCCGTGTCTCAATTTCCAGAGCCAACAAGTATGTTGTAGTCTGCGTCAAAGAGCGTTCCCTTACATCCAACAGCCCAATGCTCCTCTCGATGTGAGTAGATCTGCAGAGACAAATGTGCTGTTTTACCCTAACATATTTGCAATGGCTTTTATCTCTGTGTCGGGCAGCTTGTGGCAGCCACTTGTGTGGGGGTTTGTTGACATGAACAGATGTTCATGGAGAAAGACATCCGACATTGATGCCAAAATCCTTCTCTGAATACACTTTCCTACTTCGTGCTGTTAATGCGTTTCGTTCTATGTTTGACCTTGAATTTGGGCATCCAAGGTGCCATCTGAATACAATCGATGTTCGCATGAAACAGATTCTAGTGGACATAGGCAACCATGTCGGACCGCAAAGTCTCGAATGTTACCCATTGCCGCATCAGACGCCAAGTAGCTTCTTACGACCACGAAGACCCACGTAGATCTTAGGATAAGATACCACAAGGTGGATGGACAAGGGATCGAAACCACAGACAGTCGTCGTTGCGGTTTATAGAGCCCCCTTCCCAGATCCAGAGTGACACGCTCAACAAAGCCGACTTCACAATTCCGCAAATGGCGAAAATTCGAAAGCCTCAGCATTTTTGCAGCCTAATTCATGGAACGCTTTAATGTAGTCATGAAGGATCCAATACTGCTGCTGATTGAGTCTCTGAGAAGTGTGGCACGGTATCAGGTACATATTGTGGGTTTGGAATTAATTACGAACCGCAAGAAATGAGGTAGAGAAAGAGTTTGACCTCGGGCCGACAGCATCCCGCAATTTCGGGCGCGTCGCGTCTTTCCTTCCAACCTCACCTCCTGCTTTTCCCACCATCAACCAACAATCAATGCGACACCCGCTATGGGTATCCCTGGGTACAGAAAGCCTATTTTTCACTATCTCAAATTGTCGCTGACGGTTTATCAAGCCTTTGGGACATTCTTGGCGAAGGCGAAGTGAAATCTCTTGCACAGCTATCAACAGAGCACTACAAAAAGCACAACCGGCCTCTCCGCGTAGCAATCGACGAAGCAGGATGGCGTTTCCACCATTTGAACGACGCCCAAGTTGCTGCAATTCGTCAAAAGGTGCCTGAAGCCAATCCGATAGAAAAAGCTATTCTCTGGAGAGTGCTAAAGCTTATGCGGATGAATATTCAACCAATCTTTATCCTTGACGGACCTTCTAGACCATGGAAGCGTGGTGGTGTTGCGGGAAGAATTGATTGGAAGAAGATTGATTTGCTGAGGAAGATGTTGGACCATCTGAAGATTCCTCATCATCGGGCACCGGCGGAGGCGGAGGCGGAATGTGCGAGGTTGAATGAGTTGGGCATTGTGGATGCTGTATGGACTGATGATGGTGATGCCTTGATGTTTGGAGCCAAGGTATTGATCAAGGAGCATCGAGAGGGTAAGACTGCGAAGAAGAGTGACAACCTGGTCCGAATCTACCGTGCAGATGTCATTGAGCAGAAGCACCGGATCAACCGTCAAGGCCTCATTTTGTTTGCTCTGCTGAGTGGTGGTGATTACGACACCAAAGGTCTACCAGGATGCGGACCGATGGCTGCGCTGGAAGCAGCACAATTCGACAATGGCAGACTGGGCAAGATACTCTGCGAAACACCACTGCGACAGCTACATTGTTTCACCGAGTCATTACGAACCTACTTTCAAATGCCTGGAAGCAGAAATGTCTACGTACCGCCTGGCTATCCGCGAGATCTGCATGTCAAGAACTATCGCGAGCCAAAGGTATCAACAGTAGAGCAAGCGAACGATCTCAGAGGCCTCAAGAAGGGCTGGAATGTACCGGTGGACGAGAAGAAGCTCCGTGTCTTCTTGCTGGAGAGGTTCAACTTCACGACCAGGGAGTATATTAAGCATATTCTCCCTGTTCAGTTGACCAAGGAACTTGTCGCAACCACACCGGAGACTGTCAGCAAGAACCTGGTGTTCGAGATTGAGCTGGTCCACAAACGAGGACGAAATCACGATGAGCAATGCCTGGAGCGACAGGTCACATTCAATCCGAAGCGATGTACTGAAGAAAATTGCTGGACGCAACCATCGAATGAGGACTGGGAAGCACTGGCGACAAAGGCCAGTGGTGCTTTTGATCCGACACTTCCCGTTGAAGTGGAGTTTCTGGATTATGTTCTCGCTGGAGCGCTTGGAGAGACAGAGATGCAACGACTGAAGGAGGCTGCCAGTCAGCCGAAGCCACGAAAGCGCAAGACTCAAGACAGCCAAGTCGAAGATGGTAGTCAGACGGCAGCTGAGTCGGCAGACGTCACAAGTCAGTCAACAGCGAAGAAGCAGAAGAAGCGAGCCAAAAGTACAACAGATGTTGCGACTTCCTCAACCCAAGAAGTGGCAACGAGCCAAACCACGGTAGAACCTCCGACAAAGCGAAAGCCATCCAAAAGACACGGCAAAGACATTCCTCCCACAGTACCAGCGGACCAAGAAGTCCCAGACCCCACGCCACCGCCAGTAAAGAAGGGCTTCCAACTACCACGAGCACTCGTTCGCAACCCATCTATGTTTTCCGAGATGGCCTCTCAAAGCAGTCAGACTCACTTGTCTCGAAGTGCTTCATACCAGTCAGTCGAGTCTACTCCGATGCTGAGTCGAGAGCCATCCGGTCTCACAGCCTCGACAAGCTTCTCGAATGGCCTGTCATATTCAATTCAAGATGTTGATTTTGAGGACGTTCTGGATCCGTCAGCCGCCCCTTCGCGAGCTGCCAGACCGATGAGTTTTGCAAGGAACGGTCCGCCGAGCAGTCAATATCATCCAGAAGCTGGGTCTTGGACAGCGCGATCGATTACACCGCCTGACGGCTTGGTGTGGTCACCATCGCCAGAGCCGACGAGGTTACCTGCTGCCCAGCCGTGCTTGCAAAAACCTGTTCAGATGAAGTCTCAGCAGCGACCAGTTGCACCACCTTTGCCGAACAGGCAAGAGCCTGTAGTTGTTGACTTGCTGGATGACGATGAAGACACACCGCGTCTTCAAGTACCGCCTGCACCGAAGCTTCACGTTCAGTCAGCCATCCCGGCTCTTCAATCGAACATTCCCGCTCAGCCACCGCAATCTGTCGTACGATCAGAGCTGCTGGACCCAAGACAGAAAATCGCCGCTGCACGACTCAAGCATTTTGAGAAGATGGCCAGGCAAGCTCCCACTGAGAGGGAAGTGTTGCCAGCTGGACCGAAGAGAGTACACGAGACCATTGACCTCACCCTCGACGATTGAGTGCTTCTCACACTCGTGGGAGTTATCAAAAATCAAGATAATTCTTGGGCCTGGCAAGATACCCGACGAGAGATGGCTGAGAAAGCAGACTCGTTGCGTGAGGTAGCAAGTAGATGTAGCAACAGAGCCAATGAATTCAAAAAACAATCCAGACAAGGCGGTAGGTATGGAGAGAGCTAGAGTGACAACAAAGTGCTTCTTCTTGAGGTAGGGATGCTGGCGTGACATGTTCATCAAGGTGGAGTAATCTTCGTTGAATGCATGTGAGTTGTCGTAAGTATTTCGCCCATCTTGTCACCTTTCTCGCATCTGTTCCATACAAGTCACATCGCAACACCGTGGTCGCAAAGAAAGAGTTGTGCGAAGATAAGTAGAGTTTCATTCTCATCAAAAGCCGAGAACTATCTTTTCCATACGACCCTCCATCTTCAACTCCATGCCTGAACTCGAAGGAAAAAACCTTGCCGACCTCTGTCAATGACAAGGCCGACCCAGGAAGTGACAACCCATCTCCCACATCAGGGGATGTACCACCGCCGATTGCCTCCACTCAACCGCATCAACCACCCGACAACACTTTCCGCCGTCTGTCGTGAAGACAACCTTCCGAAGCCATGACATTTGAACTCGTCGTAGATGTCTCCTGGCAGTGAGCCCCTTCGTACTGCTGGCGGTGACCTCTGCCAAATTGCCGACGTCGAGATGATTCATAATAACTAAACGACTCGCATGGCCTTGCGCTGGGAACCACCACCTTGCGGTTGGTGGTGGGCTCCCTCGTACTGCTGACGATGTGCGCCTTCGTACTGCTGCTGGTGGTGTGCGCCTTCGTACTGCTGCTGGTGGTGGGCTCTACCGAACTGCTGATGTTGGATCAAACGCTCATGTCCATTCCAGCGGTTGTGTAGTTCTCAGCGGGGAAGTGGCCGTTGTTGATCTGAGTAACAGTACCTCCGCCTCCAAAGCCACCAAAGGAGGTGAATTGGTTGATGTTGGATGAGGGTGAGAGAGGCAAGAATCCAGTGGAGCTGTCGTTGCCGGGAGAAGCGATGCCTCCACTAAGTTCATGCTGGCGCTCCTCCTCAATAGCGATGGAGGTGCCGCGGTCGTGCTGGCCAAGCAAAGCCCGGCAGAGGGAAGATGTTCCCTGTGAAGTCTTGAGCTTCGAACCCACAAATGTACTGCTCTTTGCGACGTCCTGCTGGGACTCCTCATCTTCCTGAGCACGCTGAAGGGTGTCCTGATACTGAGCACAAGTCAGACCTTCCTGCCAATTGGCCTCGCAGCTAACGCAATGGTTGTGGCCGCATTCTCTGCAACAGAATGTGGGTTCATCAATGCCGGCTGGGTGGCATTGACCGGACTTGCAGGTAGTAGACATGCAGTAGCGAAACTCTGGGTCTGCGGAATCTGAAGGCAGCTTCGTCGTACCTAGGCGACTATCAGTCTTATTCCAGAAAATGATTGTGTGAGTTGTCAACTTACTTTGTAGAGTTCTCAGCGTTCGTCATGTTCTTGACTTCCTCGTAGCCCAGGAGAACGGCACACTGCTGGTGGCGGGCTCTACCGAACTGCTGATATTGGCCGTTGCCACGGTAGCCGACCTGGCGGCGCTCGAAGCGGACCAGGCGCTGCTCCTCGTGCTGGCGCTCCTCCTCGTGCTGGCGCTCCTCCTCGTGCTGGCGCTCCTCCTCGATCGCCGGGAACCACCACCGAACGGTTGGTGGTGGGTTCCCGTCGTCGTTGTCCTAGGGGCCAAGGATACGACCCTGCTGGTAGTAGCCGCCACCGCCGCGACCAGGATGGTACTGCTGACGGTGGCAGCCTGGAGGGGATTTCCTCCAGATGAAGTCTTGAGATTCGAACCCGTCGTAGAGTCTGGCGACGCTCGAAGTGAACTTGGCGCTGCTCCTCGTGCTGACCCTCCTCCCCAGTCGCCAGGAACCACCACCTGACGGTTGGTGGTGAGTTCCCTCGCGGTAATGGGAACCCGGGCCGTAGGGACCCTTGCCGTGGCGAGAGGGCAAGGGACCGATGGTGGTTGCGTTGTCTCTGGAACGCTTGCGCCCTCGAGCGCGAATGACTGGCGCTGAGGGCAATAGCGAATCCCATACAAAATCGGTCGCGTAGGACATGGAATTCCGTGCACGAAACGCTGTACGGCGGGCGTCAGCACACACAGGGCATGGAGCCTCGGTGCCGACAGTGCTGATGTCGGGCAGGTCATCTGACTCATGGTGGTACCAGACCTTGGGGCGGCACAAGGTGGCCTTGAGTAAACATGTCCCCGACCTCCGGCCAACTGTTGCGCAATGAAGACTGACTTGCGGAACTTGGAAAGTAGGCAGGCAATGCCTTGGGCGGATGGCGTTGGTGTCAGGCAGATCAACTGACTCATGGCGGTACCGGAGCTTTGGGCAACAAAGAGCAGTGATGAGCTTGTGCAGCAGATTGGCTGATTGGCTGAACACGCGAGTCTCGGCGCAGCGTGCCGAAATCGGCAGTAGTGTGCCGCTGAGAGAACAGCCAGTCGGTTGCGGACCTTAGCGAGGAGGCAGTCAATTCCCTGGATCGTGGCGTAGGAAACCTCGCAGCGCTTGGTGGAGCCGGAAAGACTCCAAGGCTTACCAACCTTTGCGTTCACAAGGTTGGTGATGCGCTCAGGGTGAGTGAAGTTCACGAAGGCATAACCAACGTTCAGCTCCGTGCTGAAGTCGATACGCAGGTAGCTGAAGTCGTAGTGTCCGAAGGAGCTCTTGTCAAGCCTCAAGGCCACCAAGACCTCCTCCATGATGACGGAGTTGCGAAACTCCGCCAGGAGGAAGTCAGTGCCTCGAGTGGTTGCGCAAAACACAGCAAAGCGCTTGATCAGGCCGCAGAGAGCGCAGCCGTTGACGAAGTTGGTGATGTGCCCCGCCATGGGTGAGTGAAGTTTACGAAGGCATAACCAACGTCCGCTTCACTCGTTGGCGTTTGCCATGACGATGAAGAGAAGAGATCTTCACTTCTGAAGTCTTGAGATTCGAACCCGTCGTCGATGTTAGCCGAGCTGGTGGCAAACAAAGTGCATCTGGCCGACACCATCCACACGACCATGTAGTCCTGTCTGATCGTTAGCCAACATGTTATAGCAATAGTTGGAAGCAAAAGGCGAACAGCGAGATGAAGAGAGAAGAGGAGATGATGATAACTCAAGAGATCTTGGGATGGTATGAATCGTGAAGAGTGAAAGAGGAAAAGGAAAGAGATGGGACAAAGTGCAGCGCTTCGGGGAGATGAAAACTTACGAAGAGATCGGTGGAGGTCATCCTGGCCAGAGAAAATGTTGCGCCCGCCGAGGAAATAACATATGTCCTTGTACTGTGGACAAGAAGTTAGAATAAGTCTTGCGAGATTTGGGCAGCGGACACATACTATTCCAGATGCAGGGATTTTTTTGATGTTCTTGCGCTGAACATGGCGCCTTGATGGCGGATGTCGTCAGTCGCGATGGAATTCCAGCGCCTTTTCATCTTTGTGCTGTTGCTGACAAGAGTTGAAGTTGTGGTAAAGATCTTGACCAGTGGTCACAAAAAACGATGTTTTGACAGAGGTTGCGTGAGGAAATGATATAGAATTGCAAAAACAAAGTGCGCTTTCACTCTACCCCGGGCACGACCATTGATAACGCCAAGCTTATTGACGACCCAATGCTCCGGGCTTTCCACCTCTAGTTGTTTTTCTTCTTGCGCTGCTTTCGTTCAAAAACATACCATCAACCATGATGTCGAAGAAGAGAAACAAATCCCCCGCCAAGGGTCCCACAACCAACAAGCCCAAGGGCATCAACGAAAACATGGCATTGCAGCCTACAACCCCTGAAGTACATGCTTTTATATAGCCTTAGTGACACGAGCTGACACGAAATTAGCCTACCAACGGCGATGAGAGCCCCCTCGGCTACTTTTCGGGCATGAGCCCTAGAATGGCAATTGAAGTCGCAACCGGACGGTGGTATCCCGGCCGTGGTGACGTCTCAGGCGGCTCTGCCACCGTCCCCAAGCCCACCATCAAGGCCGTGGCCAAGGAGCCCGAGCCCGAGCACGAGACGGAGGAAGAGGACGAAGAGGACGAAGAGGAAGAGAAGGCCCACGAGCCTCAGATCTGTCACTGGGGTGCCTGCCGTCGAACTTACACCGGCGTCGATGGTGCTGCTGATCTGGTCGTACGTACCCTACTCCTGCCTTCGATCCCAATCTCCCACCCCATCTTCTGCATGCCGACACTGACTCTCTATCAGAACCACATCAGCGAGGACCACGTCGGTCACGACGATGGCTACAATCCCCGATGCGACTTTGGCTCGTGCGGTTGGACCCGCAAGGACCGTAGAGACCTGCTCATGGCTCATGTGGTCAGGCACATCCACGACTACAAGCCTCTGAAATGCGACCAGTGCGACTACAGCACTAAGGAGGCTAGAGAGCTTGTGAGACACAAGAAGAGAAAAGACCACCAATAGGTGTGTCAAGCGAAGCAAGGGGCAATGGGGAGGAGACGGAATCATGACATGAACGAGGAAATAACAACCATTCTGAAGCTGCATCCCGTGCCAAATCGTAGTTGATGTGACCCGTGAATGTACAACCCACGCTCTCCCGCCCCCATTGCGGTGTATCTATACTCGTCAAAAGGCAAAGTGGTTTTACTTTCTCACCAATTGCCCAACGAGAACCGGGGTATAAGATACCCTCTGGCCATCTTTGTTTCGTCTGATTCCATCTTGACTTTTGATGTGTATATGCATCCTTCGATTGTCTACTGAGATGGAGCATCTACTTGCATACTCCAAGTCTCGTATGTTAGATATGAGCACTTCTCCTTTGTAAGAGCAGGCTTTCCCATTCCAGTTGCGGTATAATTGTACTCATCAAAAGGCAAGATGATTTTGCTTTCTTAAGATATGTCCAACCAGAGATCACCGCTTGGACGCTTTCTTTGGCCGTCTCCATCTAACTCAATGATACATTGGCTTTTGATGTGTGTGAAAGTGCTTTGAACGATCACGGGGATTGAGCATCTACCAGAGCATGTCAAGCATCGCCCTGAATACCTCGAGCCTCATATGTTACCCGCTGCTGGTAAGATTTAGGCTCTCCTATACCGACTATAGTGCATATATACCCATGAAGATGCAAGATGTTTCTTTCGATTGCAGAATGTGCAACGAGAGTATGGAATAGTTAATCTCTCATTGGACGACCAGCAGATACAAATGGTTCTCTCACCTTTCGACTGCTCTGTTTGAGACTCAAGATGCCCACTGAGATGGCACTTTTGCAGGAACATATTGCATCGTACCAGTCACGTAGGTAGCCCATGTCTGCAGATCCCAGGCTCTCCTGCACCGACCATTCCGCATGTCTGCCCATGAAAATGCAAGATACTTCCTCTTTTCTATGGGAAGTTGTCGACTTTGAAGTAGACTTGAAGCGGATAGTGCTTCGAGAAATGCTTTTGCTCCTCTGTCATGCTATCTTCGGATGGCAAGTGGCAATCGCTGCTGTGGAATCAAAGTCAGGAATGGCAACAGGCGTATGATATTGTGGACTTACTACTCGGGCGGCTAAGAGGACATGTCGTGGTTAGTTTTCTCGGGAACGTCAGCATCTCAAGGTACGGACGTTAGATCTCAATCCGCCGCCACTCAACTTATCATGCTCATCAAAATGCACGATGATATTGAGTCTGATTGAACTGTCCACTGAGATTGGACAGTTGCTCGTGCTCTCTCTGGACACTACTCTGATGCTCAATCGCTTCTTGCCTTTTGATGTCTATACCAGTCCCTCGATCAGAGATCAGAGATGTCTGACTCCTGACAACAGGTCGGGCAATCTCTACTGACCACTGCTCAACATATTACGCTTGTGAAAATGCACGATGATATTCGTTTCAATCAACTGCTCCAGTGAGAGTCTTCATTATACATTCTTTCTATGGACGCCGCTCCAACTCCCAATTCCTTCCTGCCTTTTGATATGTTATACAGGACCTCGACGAGGGGCCAGGGATGCCTCGAGTACCGCCGCCTTAGCGTAGAGTAGTCCTATATGGCTGTTAGTATCTATCAGTGTATACCTGCTATGGGTATACCAACTTACTTGAATTGAGCTATCTTAGTGATGCGCTCGACGTACTCTGCGGCCTCGATAATGGCACGTGCATTAAGGGCATCCCTATAGTTCCTTAGGATGCGCGCGTTGGCGGCCTCGATGCGGTTTCGCTTCTTTATGGTGAGGAGGGCGTCCTCGAAGTGGCTGGTGTAGGGCCACTTCGAGGACCTAGTGGTGCGCTTGATGGTGGCCATGTTGATGTTGTAGTATGGTGTGAGGAAAGTCGAAGTTTGCGTGTAAAGCTGCACCACGATCAAAGGCTGTGTGGGGTGCGGAACGACTAGAAATACTTCACTGCCGCTCTGAAAGCATTCACTTGGCAATATATATGGTGGACTATAGAGAGAGTGGAAGGGCACGACGAAAAGATCACGAATTGGCACGAAGATTGCAGCAGTCGAAGTCAATGCGAATGTGTAGTACGAGAGCTGTAGTTTGAGTTGTTACGACCATTACCAAATTATCTACCAGCTCAAGCGATCGAGGGCTACGATGTCTCTTTCTTGCTCCTGTTGTGCTCCTGCTCTCTGTCCTTTGGTATGCCCGAGACGCACAATGCTTAAATCCCTCCTAATCTCATGCCCACTTTCCTCTTCCTTGCAATCTTATGCTTCCTCCCTGGTACCAATCGCTCTCCGGAGCATGAACCGCTTCTTCTATCGAAGAGCAATCATCTGTCGAGCCCCTGTCGCAAGGAACATCCAATTGTGTGATTGAGAGATGCACTAGTCGCTTGCTTGCAAAGTTGCTGAAGCTCGCCAAAGTTCCGCCACGACTGAGAGTCCAGCATTCTTGTTGCAAAGCTCGGTCTCCACTTGCTGGTCCTTTTGCTCACTCCATTTCTGTCGAGCGCTCGTCGTCCATTTCACTGACATCATGGTTGTTGGAGGTTTGATCAGGGGAATCTTCGACTCCGGCATCGCCCGGTGCCTCCAAGGCTGGCAGTTGTCGCGGCAGGGAGCCATAAAGATGATACACATCCTCGGGTCTAGCGTAGCCTTGCTGCTGCTGGCCGTTGGTGGTGTCGTTGTGAAGAAGAGGAGGGAGTTGCCAGAAGGCAATAGGGCCAGCGGTGGATTCATGGCCGCGCTGAGGGACAGTGCCATGGACTAGGGCGCCACTAGCCTGCATGGTGTTGTTGATGGCAGGGTAATCGTAGTAGTTGCCGTGGCGGATCGTAGGATTGGGGTAGGAAGCTTCGTCATGTTGGGGAGGGCATCTAGGACCTGTTCGTCTCGTCAGTACGAAAGCAGCAACAGGAGTATCTGAGAGACCTACAGATCATCTGATCGCCGGTGTTGTTCTTCTGAAGAGGTGCGCGGCATTTAGGACAAGGCTTTGAGATCTTTGTGACCTCCTCAGCACCAGTCTGGTCTTTATGCCAGAGTCTGTCCAGTTCAGAAGTACCGAATTTGACGTCGTGAACAGACTGATGAAACTCGAGATCCCTGAGCTGGGTGAACTCAGCGCCGCAAGTTGCGCAATAAACTTCTTGTTCGAACGCCATTGTTGACGAGTGATCGTTGATTATCTAGTCAATCTTCGTTGCGCGATGTTGTGTTTGTAAAATGATGGAAAGGAAGCGGTACACGCGTTGTGTTTTGTGTTTATCGAAAATGCTATTGCAACGCCAAGCTTTACGGACTCGCTTATCCTCGAGCATTCATTTTCCACTCGGACACAGCTCATGCATTGATGAATGATCTACGCATGTACGAATTGATGGCGAGAATGCGTTTTTCAATGATAGTCTACGCGAATGTCTGTCCCAATGGTCATATCGAAGGATTGAGAGAGCTTTCTGCGTTTTGCTGGGTTAGGAGTTTTGTATACAGATTCGACGAGAGCGTGTGCATATACTTCGATCAATCACATTTTCATTGGTTCTCAATGGGTCACGTCTGGGTCAAGTTATCTGTTAAAATGCAGAGGCCAATTCAAGCCAGCCATTGCGTCCAGAGAGAGCTCTACAGAAAGTGATAGTAGCTTAATCTCCTTGGACAATTGCACTTGACAAAAAACGTTCTTGCATCAACGTGGTATCACGGAGAGAACAGGCAGAGCAGAGAAACGATGATATTACAATGTACAAGTACAACACCCCTCGGGGTCTCCACAACGATCCACCGCAGGCCACCCTCCAAGACCCGTCCAAAGCAGTTCACTCTCAAGGCTGAGCTTGGCGAGCTTGCTCATGGGCACAAACACTGTGGTGAGAGGCGCGAGCATAGCGGTGCTTAAAGCTTGCACCGCAGCCCCCGTTGCAGAACCAGGGACGAGCATCAGGAGCATGATGCTGAAGATGATTTCTCATCTCCGCCCTGTCCCTGTGGGAGCCGACGGTGCAGCCATTCCAGAGGCACACCTTCACCCTCGGGCGAACCCCGACTGCACCAACGTGCTGTTGGTCGAGGTGATTCTGTTATTGAGTCAGTCATCATGCTTCTGCTTCCACTAGAGAGCGTAATCAACTTACGTAAAGCTGATCGTCGTCAGCAAAGGCGGCGTTGCAGCCAACCCAACGGCAGCGAGAGGCCAGGCCAGCGACGGCGACGGCAGGAGGTTGAGCGACGGCCGTCGGGCCAGGGACGACAATGGTAGGAGGCTGGGCGACACCGGCGGCAGCAGCGGCTTCGAGGGCCTGCATAGCCGAGAACTCTGCAGGCGTCCACGAACGGAGCGCAACGAAGGTCCAGGTAGCCGGATCCTCTGCAAACTCCGTGACGTAGCCGGCCTCGTGCACGTAGTACTGGTAGGTCAGCGGAGGGTCGTGGCCCTCGCCGTGTAGGATCACCTCCTCGGGCGACGCAAAAGTCTCCTCGCAGACCGGGCAAGGGAAGATGCTGCGGTCTACCGCGCTCTCTGACATGATGATGGTGATGCTAAAGGGTCAATTAGATGGAGGAGTGCAGCATTGATAATCGGTGTACATACGTTGATGAAGAAGAAGGCGCGTAGGTGCGTGGACGGTCAGGAACAAAAATCAAGGCCGACGCAAAGTGGTTGTGTTTGAGAGCTCGCACCGTCAGAGGCACGCCAAGATATTCGGGGTGGAACATTTCACGAGACCTCTCGAGCATGGTCATCTCACATGGTGGGGGACATTGGTCACGCTGAAAGGATCGGGATATGGACTGTCACGCACAAAGGTGGGTTGATGAGTTTCTACGTACTTGCACGAGTCTCTCATCTAGGGTGTAGTCACTTGTCTGCCTTGATCGGTCACTCAGAGTGCTCAAGCTCTTGCTGGATTTAGAAGAACGCCTACTCTTCATCCTTATACTACTCCTCAGCCTCCAAGCGTGGATGAGCTCACTAGCAGCAGATCCTCGGATACACGACTTGCAAGAGTAGATATCTAGCTCGATCGAGGGCACGATGAGGCGCAGGAGAAGTTCACACAAACAGGTACATGGCATGAAGCACAAGAGAGACGATGATCACGAGTTTTGATTGAGTGCAGTTTAATAGTAGTCTCTATGTTCTTCTTGAAACCCTGTTTGTTTGATAGGAGAAGAGCCATATCTTGCACCTCGTAAACCCGATAGGAGAGCGCTGCGTGTGTTGTTGGGTATAGAGGGGGTCCAGACATCGAAAGCACCCTGAACTTGACCCTGCTGGTTGGTCGGGTTACCGCGACGAGCCTTCCGCCAGAGCGTACAACCCTGAGGAAAGTCTCGGAAGTTGAGTATAAGACCGTAATGGTCGACTGTAAAGTCATCAGTGGATTGTCTGACTATCACTAAAGGGAAAGCAACACACAGAAAGACTTGTTTAGATTACCCAAGAATTGCGCAAACATGGGATGATTGGCCGGAAGTTGCAAGTAGCCAACGATGTTGGGGACACGGCCAACGCCATTGCTTCCGATTTGATTCGACAACCAGACGTTGACAACCTGGTTGGCCTGAGGTTGAGGAGCGGGGGGAACATCTCAAAGGACGCCGCGGACAAGGGCCAGGTCCTTGTTGAGCATTTGGGCAGCCAGGCCCTCACCGAAGGCCTTTCCGTTGCCGGAAGCAACACTATGCGACAAGTCAGCGGTGTTCCCAAATTTCAGAAGGGATGGGACGTACTCGAACTCCTCCTGTTTCCAGTTGTAGAGCTGGATAGCCTTGCCCAAGGTCATGATGGTCAAGGTGACCGACAGGGATGCATCCTCCTTGCGGAGCTCAGGTAACACCAGACCGCAGTTGTCTTCGCCGCAGCGGTCATGGACCTGGCTCAATGGCAAGGTGAAGCTCAACTTGTCGTCCGATCCAACAGCAGTGGTGTTGTGGGAGATTCCCTCTTTGCAGAAGGCGCTGACCAGGGATACGATGCCTAGGTTGGCGCGGCTGGGGTTCGTGACTTGGAACGCGTGCTCGTGTCTGGAGAATGACAGGAGGTACACGACCTTTTCTCCGGGAGCGATCTTGAGGCCAAGTTCGGTGTTGATCTTTTGTTGATGCATCCATTCATTTGAGACGAGGATGAAAGTGCAGCCTAGCAATATGTTAGAGCTGCTCACGTGTTGGACACTCGGGACACTTACTCTTGGGGTTCTCCTGAGGGTGGGTGGCAGAGAGAGCGCGAGGGTACTCGGTTAGGAGAGTCATCGTGTTGTGTGTTCTGTGGTTATGTTTTGACGATATTTGATTCTTGGAAAAGAAGAGGAGAGGGAGTCTCCGCAAAGACATGGAGAAATGTTGTTGTTTTCCGCATTGCAACGCCAAGACTTACGACACTAGCACCGTCTCGACAATATATCAATTCACTCACGGTCACATTATAGTATGATGTCATCTATCAGGCAGCGGCGGAGCCAGCGCAAGCGGTGTATTCATTTGTTATTGTCATCATACCGCAGTGTCGTTATCTCATCTTTTAATCATGTAAAGCAAGTAACCACCCTTTTCCCTCCTCATTGTCGCTAGTGCTCAATTGTTGTATGCCTACGTGACGTTAGAGAGAGTGTCGTCCTTATAGATCATCAAGCATACCTCTATGGCCGTGTAGTAACCTCGTCTATTGCTGGACACCCAGGGCACGCAGCTTGTTTGTGTGCTTGCCGCCCGTAGCATGCTTCTTGGCAGCAGCATTGTCGCTGCTACGGACATTGCAAGCCACGCACCTGGTTGTCTCGTAGCCGAGGTGGACGTAGCAATGAGCGTATAGCTCCTTGATGTCGGTGTAGGTGAACTCGCACCACTCGCAAGTTCTTCTCATGCCTTCCTGGTCAAGGATGTTGGCGTAGGGGCGAGGGGCGGTGCGGGCGAGGTCCTCGGCGGGCTTGTTCTCTTGCTTGAGGGCGATCTTGTGCTCCTTGTTCTCGGCGTCGTTCTTGACCTGCTTGGTCTCGTCGTTGGTGCCTGGCTCGCGCTTGAGGGGCATGGCGGCGGCGGTGTCGTTCTCGGGCTCCTTCTTGATGCGGGCAGGGGACGGAGAGCGGGACAATGGTGCCAGGATGTAGGCCAGGGACATCTTGTTGACTGACATGCTGCACGTAGGGAATAGAGTCAGCTCAGGTACCACACGATGAAGCGGTCAGGCGGAGGTGATCACGTATTCAAACGAATACGTACATTGCGGTGTTGAGGATGAGTTGATGCAGAAGTGTCTCCGAAAGTTGGGAATGTGACTGGCGCGATGTGATCTGGACTACGCTCACGTTGTTGTGCGAAAGCGCCCCCGGGTCCCGTCAAGCTGGGTAAATCGCTTTCTGCATTTTGACGTGAGGGAATGTTTAATCCGCACCAAGGAAACATCGTTCACCAGCACTACTATGGGGGAAACAGACGCATTGCTACACTCCATCAACCCCTCGAAATCGAAACAGCATCCTACAGAAATGCACAGCACTGTTTATGGACCAGGATTGGTATGGTAGATGAGGGTCAGGGTCATCCAAGCACCCATAACTAGGTCACGTGCGATAGCCGAATGTAAATTCTTCCGCACGTCGCTACCATTCTAAAAACCTGCAATGATTCACAAATATATTCAAGTAACAATATAGGTCCAAAGAGAGAAAGATAAGCAAACACATAAATCATCATCTCTCTGGACCTTCACGCAAAGCTGAAAATCATGTTGCATTTTTACAGCGGTAGTTGAGCAAGCAGACTACGGCTGGGGGAACGCGGACGACATACCCAGCAATGATTCTACTAGGAGCGGACCGTCTCTCATCGGTAAGATCATGGGTCAAATCATCACGACAAAATGCATGAAGCTTTTGGAAATCGACAAAATGGCCAAAGAGAGCAGGGCTTAGCATTCCAAGCAGTCCGCTTTCCTTGGACAATCGACAGAGAAGGAAAAGCATCTTGCATTTTGACCGCTGTGATCGATGACTATGATGACCGTAGGAGATGTGCATGGAGATGACAGAATAATGTTCACAAGATATCATGGGACATAGCTATATCACATTTGCAGAAAAGACACAAAGAGTAAGATTCAGGTAGAAGGAGAAAAGCTTGTATTTGAATATGAACCACCCAAGATTCAAAAAGAGATAAGATCAAGAACCAGGAGAGCGTGTGTAGAAGGAAAAGGTACACCGAGTAGAGTTGACCAGGAAGAGTTACCATAAGAAGTTTTGCGTGAGCCACTGTTAAAATCACCCTTGCGCTCATGCATGACGACTGTCACTGCCTTGTTCACTGGTAGGAGAGTTGTCAGCAGAAGGATAAGCACGACGAAGCATAGGGAACGTACCATCACCCTCAGAGATAGCACCACGTCTACGATGAGTAGGTTGGAAAGCAGTGTTCTGAGCAGGTTGAGGCGTAAGCTCACCAATCACACGACGAAGATGGATGAAGAGGTCAGTGAAGCGGCGGTGCCAGACAAGAGGGACCTCGAAGGGATATTGGGCATTCCTGATGTCGTTGCTGTACATGAGAAGGTCAGCCTTCGCAGCGTCGGTGAAGACGGTGCCATTGTGGATTTGGTCTTCAGCTTGTTGAACAAGCCAAATGTGGATGGCGGCTGTGTCGAGGAGGGTAGCCATGTAGTCTTCACACCACATGACAGTGCGGTTCAGGCGAGGGTTGGTGAAAGAGGCGGAGTTGCGGAGCTGTTGGACAGGTTGGACGAGGTCTTGGAAAACTCTGACGAGTTCGCGGCGGTATTGAGTAACCATAGTCATGCATTCTGACTGGTGGCCCTGTTGGCGATGATCGGCAGTCCAGCCTTGAGGAAGAGGAAGGGCGTAGGCAGGCATTGATCCGGCCTGGGGGAATTGAGTTGTAGAGTTGGTGTTGTCCGTGGGAGAGACGGGAGACCAGTGAGGCGAGCCAGCATCCCAAGGCTCAGCGAGCTCAGTAATGATTCTCAGACGAGGGACGTTGTTCGAGGTTGAGGTGATGATGCAACCATAATGAGGCCTGATTGTATGATGAGTAGTGACGAAAGCATCATCACATGAGCCGAGAGGCTGGTCAAAGGGACAACCAAGCCAGGTAGGAGTAAGAGTGGTGAGAACCTGACAATGCGGGCAACGGGAGATGATCTGTTCGCCCCAACACATCTTGCCTGAAGAATATGTAAAGCTTGTTGAATAGATTTCTGCAGTTGTTTGTTAGCAAGGCCGGTTCCTTTGGGTTGTTCTCGAGTTTCTGATCTTGGGTGAGTTGGGTAGAATTGGTAGATCTGTGGATTTATATAGATTCCTGGAAAGATCAAGATGCCGCTCAAGATATCACAAAGGTGCAAGGTCGAACAATGCAATGTTCAGGAAAACAAAGAGATCTACAACAGACTGAAAGCCACGTTGTTGGCGATGAAAGCACAGAAGACTGTTCCCAAAGGACAAAGAGATGGTGCCACAAAGAATTTTCAGGCCGAGCGACGTACGCTTTTGGTTTTCCATCTCACAAGTCGATCAATCTGCTATACCATACCCATAAAAAGGCAAAAAGTAATTGGTGATAGAGGAGACGTCCAATGAGAGCGCGACATGAGGACTATCTCATTGGACATTCGAGAAAATGCCAAAAGTATCGTGCATCTTGATGGATGGAGTATCAAGGTGGTATTGGGTCACGAGGGTCTATACCGTTTGGAAATCCGCAGCCTCCTTGTTCGATCTCACAAATCGATTGATCTGCTATACCGTGCCCATGGTACGGCAAGAAGTAATTGGCAATAGATGAGATGTCCACTGAGAGCGAGTTGTAATCGCAATCTCACTGGACGTTTGAGGAAAGGCAGATATCATCGTGCATTTTTATGATGGGAAATATCTGCCTCTCGGCGGTATGAGAGCCCGACGCAAGAGTCGATCAGCAGTATACAGAATATCCACCCAAAGAAGAAAAAACACTACATTCACGCTCTCGTTGGACATTTCAGCAAACGCAAAAACCATCGTGCATTTTTATGGCTCTTTTCCCCCCCTCTCGACAACACGAGAGCCCATCTTTCCTCCTCTCTACAACTTCATCTTCTTAGTAGCCTCAAGAATTACCTCGACATCCTCATCATCTCTACTGCGCTTGTTCTTGCCCTTAGGCTCGCCCTCGGTGGAGCTAACAGCCATAAGCTGCAACTGACGTCCCACCTTCTCGACCTCCTCCTCCATACCCTCCATAACCTCATCCTCGTGGCTATAGCCTTCCTTCTTCTCCTTCTCACTGGCGAATCTAGCGCACTCCTGCATATCCCCTAACAAACTCTTAAACACCGGGTTTCCTCTACCCACACTGCGCAAAAAGTCCTCGAAGCGAATGTATTCGTTAACGGCGGCTTGGATCGATGCGGCAGTGTAGGTAGAGGCGGTGGTGTGGCTTTTAGCCTTGTTGTGGCTGCCGTCGTTGAAGAGGGCGAAGAAGAATCGTTTCACGAATTTGATTTGGCAGAGGGCGGCGGTGTCGATGGGTTGGCCGACGTGCAGGCTGCCGGGGAGGCGGAGGGTGAGTTTGGGCATTGTGATGGTGGTAGGTGGTGGTGGTAGTGGTAGTGTGCTAGTGGCGGTGGAAGTAGTGGTAGTGGTGGCGGTGGTGGTGGTGGGTGCTTTTGTAGCGGGATGTGCGGTATAGCGATGTAGCGATACTGGGCATCGTTAGTCGTGACAGGCGTGTATTGCAGATAAAGATGGCATACTAGAAAAGCCCGCTTCTGCGTATAACAATGTGCGTGGTGTGTAAGAACGATGTGCCGTTTTGAGAGATGTTACGCAGGAAGATGTAGGATGTTCGTCACGGAAAGAAGAATTACAGCCAGCCGAAGCGAGCTTGGAAGTATTGCGAGTGACAGAGCTTCACTAGCTACTGCGTCGGCACAACTAGCGTCAAGAACTACCAAAAGCACAATATAACACATCATCAATAGCATATGCACGTTTGGAAGAAGAATATAATGGTCTGGTATAATCGCATAGCGTTTTTTTGGTATTTCCTATCACACTATCTTACACGTTCGAATACTAGGGCTCCTTCCACTGGCTGCAATCCACTGCTTTCCCGTCCGTCAGGCCGACCTCTGTCGTGCTCAGCCTCCTTTCATCGCCCTGCAGCTTTGGAAGCCGCTCACAACAAAGTGTGAAAGTGCTCAGCGATCCAGCTGACATTATCTTTGACCGTATCAGACTTGCTGCCTTCCTGAGGCGACTCATTGCGACGATTCTGCTTGCTGGCAGGACGTTGCTTCTGGGCGGTCATGGCGGCAGGCAAAGCATACTTGATCTTGGGCGAGCCATTCTTCTTCTTGCCGCCGACACCATGTTCCTTCGGCGAAGGCTCGTCCGCGAGCGATGTACTGTGCTGCTCTTCGAGTTTGTGGCGATGGGAACGTCTGCGGATAGGTACATCGGCGAGGGGAAGAGGGGGGCGCGGTTGCTTGTACTGAGCAGCGACACGACGGTGGACGAACATTGTCTCAGTTCTGATGAAAAGCTTGCCCAAGAGCTTTCCGCCGGTGCAAGGAGAGACCCATCGGGCGGGTCTGTCGTAAGGGCCTTCAACGGGACGGGCAGGCGTTCCAGTGTGACTGGTGGCGGGCTTCACGGTGCCCTGTTTGGCTTGTGTCTCAAAGGTCACCTTGGGCATGGTTCTCGGAAATCGTTGGGCCTCCTGTCCAGTGATCTCTTTGATGCCCTTTTTGCTGGAAGCACTGGCGTGGAGCGAAACACGATCATCGGCCTGAGAGGCGTGTGGCTGTACGGTGGGCTTCTCCTCTCCATCTGACTTCGTGCGAGGACGGAGAGAGTCGTAACTGGGGATGAGAAGTGACTTTGCGTTGGTCAGACTTGTGAGGTGCTTTGCTGCCGTGTGACGGGTAGGAGCCTGAGAGGTCGACTGGTGGCGTCTAGTGCCATTGACCGCTCCATGACCGACAGCACTACCGGCAGCGGCATCATCGTTTGGTGTAGATGGGGAGGCTCCTGTATCACCTCCTGCAGGAGGGCTGTCAGGTCCGCGGTAGTCCCTGTGCCAGGTTCCGGCACGAACCGCAGTGAGAGGATGCTTTCGATTGTTCTTGAACCAGTTGGGGCAGTACACTTCCACAGCAGCATAGACCTCCTTGCCGGCGACAGATTCGAGAGAGTCGTCGACATAAGTGTGATGACTGCCAGCCTGGATAGTTCCTTGCGTAGTACCGCGGTCGTCCTGTTCATGTTGAAGGCGGTGGATACTTTTCGTCAAGCCGTCGGTCAACTCAATGCAAGGGACAGGTTGGATGTGCGAACATGCAGGTTCGTCAGAGTCCAAGAGAAGCATCTGAGCAGGTCGAGTAAAGAGAGTGATGATGCGGATATCTGGAGCGATGCTGTAACTACCGTTACTGATTCTGTGACCGTCTCTGAGGGGCTCCAGGCGAATAGCAGACTCGTTGGCACAGAAGCCAAAGCAGTAAACCAATCTACCAGAGATACCCAGGCCATCGAAGTACCCGATAAGGTCTTCGCAGAGCTGCTCTGGCTCAACAGCTGAGTCTCGTAACAACTCATACCATTCCGGACCAAGCATGTCTCTCAAAGGAGGTTGCTTGCCATAAGAACGATCAAGATCAGCTGCAGGGGAAGTGGAGCGCTCTGAGCCCCAAACAGCGGAGGTCGAGATCCTACTGAAGTTGGAGACTGCGGGCTTGCGACGAACAGCCTTAGGGGTGACAAGGCCGCCTGCACTGCGGGCAGCTGAAGAGACAGATGTATGTTCTCCACCGTTGGAAGAACCAAAGACACGGCTAGGATCCTGACCGTAGAAGGCAAAGCGATCAAGGTGAGAAGGCGTGGCCTCTGATTTGGAGATGGCAGCGTTCGAAGGTCCATGGACAGCCACGTTGGAGTAGTTGCTCGAGTTCGAAGAGCAAGGCTGGTGACGCCGCGATTGCTGTAGGGATCTCAGGGCAGGTGCCGAGCTTTCCAGCTTGGTCGACATGCGAGAAGGCTGCTTACGGTGGTTGAAGAACTCTTCGGTGAAGCGGTTGTCGAACGAGCGCCATGATTCAGCGTTGCGAATATCCAAATTAGAGCTGTCTTCAGTGTGCTGAGGGAGAGTCGTTCCAGATCTCGAAGAACCTTTGCTGAGTTCGTAGTTGTGCTTCATGCGGGAGAAGATGCTGTGAGGGAGGGGCGAAGGCTCGATGATCTTGCGAGTTGCCTTGTGCGAGAAAGCGCCGACGCTACTTTCTTCCTCGTCGCGAGGAAACTCTTCCTTCAGGATCTTCATGGTGGGAACAAAGGCGACTTGCTTTCTTTCACGGCTGGTGGGAAGTTCTGAGATGTATTAGTATACTCTCTTGCCAACTCATGCTCAATCAACTTACTCGGACGGAGAGATTTGATGGGTCGGATGTCTGGTTGGATGGAGGAGTGGTTGCCATCCAAGCTCGTGTTATTGAGGGGATCCAACATGCTGGTCGATTCAGCAGTCGCTTGCAAGAACGAGAAGATGATCAAGAAGTATTCTTTTTGTCTTCAGAGATTCAATCCGCGAGGGTGAGGCCGAACAATGTAAGATCAAGGACGTCGTGCCTGGAAAGCAAACGTAGATGGATAGAAGGGCGCGAGAGTCTTGGTCAGAAAGCTCACGTCCCTCGAGCATGTCACGTTCGGACGCGGCAAAGTCTTGGCGTCGCACTCAGGGTGCTCACGACCACTGTTCGAATCGTCCTGTGACATCATTGAGCATTTTGATTTTCACACAAGGTACGAGTTTGAGATGTTTCGAATCAAAGGAGGACGTGGTAAAAGTGGCGAGTCTTCGACAATTTCTTTGTTCTCTATCTGCTGCGGGTGATCTTGATGGACACTTCGATTCCTTTGTCTCGAGCGTCTGATCCTCCTCAGTCACTGTAGTACCCCTTCTTTGTGCGCCTCGTAGTGTAGAATTACCACAAAGTTGTCGTGCATTTGTGCGTGAAATGATCTTCCCCCCAAAGCTCCACGATCAGGCCTGTCGACCAGCGCGGATACACTCATGGAACCTGATTTTCTTGATCATCGATTCAGCCTTTTTCAACTCTGTGCACATGGGATCAAGGCTTGCCCACAAAGCCTGACCGTCCAGCTCCTTCTTGAGCTTTGCTGCAAAAATTGCGCGACGCTTGTCGTAAGTGTTATCATCTTGGACGACAGTCGGGAGGACCATAGCTTCCTCTGCGGCGAGGCAGAACGCCTTTACAGCAGCGAGCGTGATACTGATGCAGTCCTTGAGCTGCTTGCTGTTCTGAATAATCAGGGGAAGGCTATCGAGCTATTAGCTTTGTTGCCAATCGTTAGTCAGAAGAAGGGATACTCACAGGGAGAGCTTCTGGTTGATGGTGCTGAGCAGTTGTAGAGCCTTGAGCTTGACTCGCTGCATAAGCTGGACGCTAGCGGTATTAGTTTGTTCGTGGACATCGTAATCTTTGCCCAGACAGATGACTTCGAGGACCTCGTGGCGAAAATTGTAAGTCATCTCTTCGAGGAGATACATGTCATAGGCCAACTCCATGAGAAGCTCGTTTGTTGACTTCATGCCGGCGGTTGTTGCGGTGCAGGGTTTGGGGATGTCAAGGAGAAACGCAGCGTTAGTGCAGAGAGCGGAATTTGAAACTCTGCATCAACGCCAAGCCAGTACACTCATGGGACTATACCCTTTTGAGTCGTCCACTCTTCTCTCCAGGTAATGATTCCTCGGTCTTGAGTAGGCGCAGGTAGTTCACCATTCTATTTGCCCCCTGACGCATCAAGTGTACTTGACTTTGGGACTATGTACCTGATCATCCTCCATGGGACATCGAGATCATTTTCGGGCAACGTTCAAGCCAGGGCATCGGTTCAAGTATCATATCAAGGCATATCAGTCACACAGAAAGCGAAGAACACAAGTCAGGCTCCTCAACCTTGGAAATGAACAAGACACAATTAGAGGAGCCGGCATCGTAGCGAACATGGCAAGAAGCAGGTCGCATGGTTCCATTGTTCAACAAAGGATGAAGACTCGATCTTGCTTCCAGAGGACTCAGAGCTTCCCAAAGCCCGGAGAACAAAAAAGCATCAGAGACTATAGCTCACGGTTCAAGGCATGATGGTTGACGGTATGATTGATTGTTGAATTAGACTGTGTGATTTGCGGCCTCCACTCCTCCGAACCTTGTCAATTGGAATCCTCGTTGCCTCATTTCTTCTTCGCACAAGTTTGATGCTACCTGGCCATTCTGTTGCTTCCCTCCGCTGCTTGCCAGTGCCAATGTATCAGTGCCATGTCTGCCCCTCTCCACTGCAGTCCATATCCATGCCACATCACCCTCAGAGTTGTCTCGCGCTTTGATCTGGACATTCGTTAGTCGGAGCCTCGGAGGACATCAGAAAGAATAAAGAATCACATACCCTCAATACATGGCCTCGCGGTTGGCCTGGTCCTTGACAATGCACCAATCTGGGTGATCACGTCTAAGATGTCTGTCTTTGGACTGAACCGCCTCGAACATCTTGCCGCAGTCGGGATACGGGCAAGGGGTGCGGCTCTCCACTTCGTCTGCCCTGGCGTTCAGACCGTCGTACTCCTCTCTGAGTATGGGCTTGATCGGACCACCGGCAGGAAGTCTCGGGTTCCAGATGCCAATATATGGTTGATGGGTTGCACGGCTGCTTTCGTGCTGGGTGGGAGGCTGAGGAAGAGGAACGGGTTCGCGAGAATTGCGGCGGGCGCGCTTGACGATGTGGCCTTCGCCGGTGTAAGCGGATCTGGTGAAGGGAATGTTGGCATCGTCAGTTGGGACGCCAGGAAAAGAAGAGACGTCGTCGGAAGAATTGATGATGTAGTCGTCCTCGGAAAAAGTAACACGACGGCGCTTTTGATGAGTGCGAGCCCGTCTTGAAGCATCCATATCTGCCTGGGGCTCAGGAACAGCCTCGGGGATCTGCGTAGCCTGCTCGTCGTCGAGTTTGACTGCGAAGTCATCTTGGACGGCAACACGACGGGTTAGGATCCGAGAGGTGGGGATGTCGGCGTCCGGGTACGTGCGAGGACGAGCATCGAGTGCAGGGCGCTGACGGCGGAAGTCAGCCTGTTCGCCATTGATGTGTACGATTGCAGGGCCAGGGCCGTCTTGGACGACAGCACGAGGCCGTACGACCTGAGAGGAGTGGTCAGAGCTGAGATCGTCACCATCCGGCTGCTGGCGGCCAGGAGCATCCCATTGATTGTCAAAGGTAGCTTCAATGTCATCTTGGACCTCAGTATAAGGACGTTGGTACTCAGTTGAGTGGTGAGAGAGAGCGTCGGTGACCAGGCGATGGCGGCGACGAGTATCGGGTGCAGAATGCCGGCGGTGATGAAGACCTTGAGCATTGAAGTTTGCGAAGAACCTTTCTTGATCAATATTAAAGCCTCTGCTCTCTTCATCCAGTCGAGAAACCGAGCGAGATAGGGCTCGCTCACGCGCCAGGATATCCAGAATTCGCTGCTGCAATTTTTGGGAAACCATGTTGGGTGGTTTTTGCCTGGAGAAAGCGTCTGAAGATTTGGATGCAAAAGACGCGCTGTTGACCCACTTTTCGAGTGCCGTGGTGAGTTGTCGTGAATGTCGAGCTAGGCTGAACAAAGAGCAGAGAGCCGCAGCGAGTTGCAGAAAAGATTATCTTCTCGGCGTCAAGTTTTGTCACCGAGTGAAGCGAATTTCCCACCCAATGCGCTTTTTTGAATGTCTGCTGCGTCGAACATCTGTTTGAATGATTGTTCGCACGCCGTCCGGATGCCTGTTCGACTGCATATCACAAGTTCACCTGTAGCATTCACGCAAGCTTTGCCGTGTGAAGTGCTTCTCTGATAGTCTTACTCGTTCCTTTCGAAAGCATGTTCTTCTCCTCCAGCTCACCTTGAGTACCTACAGCATCCCAAAAAGCTTGTTGCCTTTTGATAAGCTGTTCCACATCCCTGTTGTGACTTAGAGCTCGCTCTTGCTAGGCCCTGAATGGGAATTGCAGCTCTCATTGGACATTTCAGATATTCTCAAAGGCATATTGCCTTTTGGCAAGTTATGTTATTTCGCTTATGGGACATGAAGACTGCTATTACTGAGACTGAGAGAAATTGACGCTCGAATATGAGTGTACGATCGATTTGAATAACGGAAACGATGTCAGGAAGCCCAAAGTAATCTATCAGCGCTTGAGACAACGCAAAAGTTATAGCCAACGGCGGTGCTGCTACCCAACCATCGCGACGTTTCTTGAAGTTGTCCGCATCTTGTCCCATGCTCGACATAGTACGCGGGTAGCCAAAAACTCCTCAACGATGATGCTTGCAAATCCCACTCCCGCCAAAGATCAGGTAGCCCCCTACTCCCATCATGCTCTCATTCTCCTTCTTTCAATCGTCGCTACGGCCAAATGCCAGTCTTGTTCAACGCTCAAAGAACTGTGAACGGCTGCAAGCCTCCTAATCCCAGTTAGCTTTGGTCACGATACATTATGAAATAGTTTAATGGGCACTTACTCATTCCACCAGAGTATTGAGAGTAGCCGCGCTCATGAGCCCTTCTCTAGTGCTTAGCACGGCTTACCTCGCTGGCGTACCCTTGCCCCTTCTTATTGTCACACTCGGGGTGTAGGCACTGGTAAGTTGCCTTCCTGAAAACTCCCTCCTGGTTTTTCACTTCCTGCTGGGTCATTGCGACGTAGCCCTGAGTCGTTCTGGCAATGACGGGGTAGGCAATGGGTGCGGCAATAGGCCCAGCAGGAAGTGCAAGGAGCTGTGCGATGTTGAGGGTTTTCTGGACGTTGCTTGACTGTTCTTGTGTCGTCTCCGTGTTGCTTTCGTTGGTGTCGTGGTTCTGGGGAACGTGCTCCGCGCTCTCAATGACCTCTTGTTGTGCGTAAGTGTAACGATGTGGATCCTCCGGGTCAGGTGTGACGAAAAGTCTGTCCTCGTCGCGAGGACTTTCAGCCCGTTCTCCCCGTTGCCTGTTCTCACTGCTGTGGTTCATGTTGGCGTTGTCGACGTTGCGACTGATCGGGAGAGTTTCGATCTTGCGTTTTATCACGGCGAGTTCCTTTCTGGTGATGTTTCTGATGATTGTGGTGATTTTGATCTCGTTCGGCAGCGCGGGTATATATCAAGGGGAATATCGCAAAGTGAGATCGGTGGAACAGTAATCCGGGGAAAGTCCGGGGTGAGGATCGTGAGCCTGGGGAAGTGGTTTCTTGGAGCAAACGCGTTGACGGACGAAGAAACATGCCCTGAATGGGCCTGGAGTTGGGCTTACGGTCAGAGCCTCTGCCCTAGAAGTCGGCATGATGGCAGGATATTCATACTCGGTGGCAGCGGACGTGGGAGATCCTTGAAGGGTTTCATTAGGTGCAGTCACCTGGCTGGCCTGCTTGTGGGCTCTGGATATCTTGATCGCTGCTGTTCTCGTGGCACAAATCTGCCCTTCATGCCAGTTGATCTCGCCTCTGTTGTCATAATCCTTCGTGAGCTTCGCCAGTCTGTCGAGTTCAGAAGGCATAAACCTGACGTCGTGTGCAGATTGGTGGAACTCGAGGGCCCTAACCTGGGTGAACCCAGCGCCGCAAATTGTGCAGTAGATCTCGTCTTCCGAGGCCATTGTTGAGTAATTGTCGGTCATCTTGTAAATCTTCGTCGCGTGCATGTGCTGTGTTTGTGAGTATGGTGGAAAGCAAGGCCCAGGAAGAGATTGTTCTAGCCTCTCTTCATGAGTTAGGGACTAAGCCAGACCCGTAATCTGGTCGTATATACAGGAAGACCAATTTATGTATCATGAATACGACGAGGTTCTTACATTTACTCCCTAACAAAGCTACTGTGGCAGGTACTTACCTACAAAGATTCTGCTGTCTTTGTGCGGTGGATTCGTGTGGATAGAGTGGCTATGACTTCATGTCTTTGTAAGGCGTATCCTGCAGAGAAGTTGGTATTCCTCGCCGCCTCATTGCTAAACATCGAGGTCACTCTTGCGGATGATCTCCATGCAGGAGCGGTGTTGCTCCGGGGTCATCTAATTAACAGTTAGTATCGATATATCACTATACATTGCTAAACATACAGTGAGCTTGGCCAACACCTCGGGGTTAGCCATAGCCTCCTTTTCCTCGTCGTCCTTGTCGTGCTTGTCGTCCTCGTATGATTGGCCGCGACTTGCTTATGATGTCTCCAATACACTCTTCCCTTAGGAGAGTACAATACACTCTTTCCTTAGTGGAGTAGCTACATTCAACACCGACAGCTGCGTCCTTGTCTAACATAGCCCATCATGGCAGAACTTGCCGCATCTCAATGGAAAGCTTGTTAATCTTGATGTGCAGAGATGGGCTTAGTCAGAAGTGCCCTTGGGGAAACGTGAGTATGCTGAATTATCTTGCGCTTGGAGCCAGGGGTCTCTACGTGGTGAGGGTCCTGATTCAGATTAGTTCCAGCGTATGCTAAATTGAGATTGAAGCCATACCCTGCGGAGGAATTCCAAGCCGAAGCGGGCGCGGTAGACGGGGTCGGCGGCACTGAAAAGTCAGCATATGTCGAACGTCAGTTGTAGGCATGCTAAGACTCACGCAATGGCCTCGCACTCGGTGACGAAGCGGCCCATGGTGCCACTAGGGTTTCTGTACTATGTCAGTTTCAGCATATGTTGGACGTAGGTTCAACCCATACCCAGGCTAGTTGACGAAGGTGGCGTTGCGCCAATCGTATTCGCGGACGTAGTTGGATCATGACTTCAATAATCTATACAAGTAGTCATTCACTCCGCCACAAGGGCTGTGAGAACCGCGAGTGTACCGGCCACAGCTGTGCTCTGTATAGTTGGGATTTAACAGGTTATCAGTGTTATGGCTGATAGTAACGTCCGCAGCGTTGATACGATGGCATAGATCCACCATAGCATACTTTGGCTGTGCCCAGATTGTGTCGAGGTATTGAAACCTTTTATTCGAAGGTACATGCTTAACGTGACGTGCCAGTGACACTAGCATCTTCGGGAGAAGGAGTTTGTTGATCTGTGGGCCGTGCCAACCGATTGCCACCTCGAACAACGCTTCATCTTCATGCTAACCGGTATTCGAATTGACTTGCGCTTTGCAGTGACCTGCTTTTTCTTCTTGCTAGCTATCTTGATCTGCGTCGATACAAGAGATGATCTGAATAGTGTTCTTGGTGATGTTTGGTCCAGGCTTACACGTGTCATCGCTAGTTGTAGCTAGAGTCGTGCATACCCCAGTGCTCGGCGGCTACAGGTGCGAATTCGGCAGTCATTTGAGCAAAGGCAGCAGTGGCGGAGCGATCAAGCTGCGTGACTGCGTCGTCGACGGTGGCGCCGGCGGCCTCATTGATCTTGCGTGCTGCTTCTCCAACACTGGCCTGCATGTAATAGCCTACGTCTTCGTGGTCTGGACTACCTTTGCTTACCCCCATACGAGCCGACGTTGCTCATAAAGAACTTCTGAGCTGTTCCTTGATGATAGGCGTCTAAGCGCACTTTTTGCTTGCCGATAAAGCGAAGCTAGAGCCCCGAATACTTGCGCATCGTTACATCATCTCTGAATTGAACTATCAGTCCCTTTGTATCCCTACCTATAGTAGTGACTTCTCCATCCGTGACCTTTTTCGCTAGAAGAGTACCCACTAGCACCAACGGATCCTTGTCCATGATGCCCTTGTCAAGCCTTTCGAATTAGGTCGAGGACGTTAACGCGGCGTAGACTCACTCGTCTTTGCTTCATCATGGGACTCGGGGAGGACAAAGGGTATCATCGTCGTCGTGGAGCTCTCAAATTGCCGCAACCTCTCTTTCTTTGCGCAAGATTGGCCTTTGTAGTCGATACCGATGCTGCTAGGAGCTAGGAGCCGACGAGATCTTAGCATTGCATTTCATATTTGAGAAGCGCTTTCTGAGCATGCCAGAGATAGAGTTTCGATGGGGTCATTGCGTGGCGAGGGCGAATATATACAATCGGAGGAATGTTTTCGAGAAGCGAGATTTGTGAACCAACAATCCGCATAGTCTCTAGGGTTTTAGGGACTTTTGACTAAGTGCTTCGTCTTGTAAAGTCGACTTCTAATATATAGCAAGATTTGCTTTCGATGGGATATCATGGTTTGTCGATTCGCTCGAGCTTGAACTTTGTACAGTATCACGACTGTCCAGTCGTATGTCTGCCTGGGAATATCTGTATTGGAGCCAATTCAACATGCAGCCATCATACCATTGCTACTAGCGACCATCGTGCAGATGTGGCTGTTGCGAGATCGTGCGTTCAGGTAACCCTGGTATTGGTTGTTCGCACAACCAGGCGTCGTTGCCTTTAACAAGTCCGGCGCTTGTCATGACGGTAACGGGGCGGTTATCACGCTTCATATGTTCTTCGAACTCCCTTCGGATCTGAGCACGCAAGGCGGCATAAGCAACAGCTGCGCCAGGTAGGGAACAAGCCTTCCAGACCCGGCTTTCTCAACCACAGCAGCAGCGAGATCACTCGACATAATTCTCTTCGACGTAATCCAGCTCCTGGCGCTTGTGGTACCCATTATATATACGCCCTCCTTATAGCTGTCGACACCGATACTAACGGGTGACTCGTGAGTTGTCCATCATGCTATCGAAGACCATGATATCCAGAAGCGGACGCTGCGAGTCGAACGAGCTAAAGGAGGCTCGTTGCGACTGCGGCGCGAGGAAGTGTCAAGGGCACGGAAAGGCGACAGCGAGCGGTCCTGACGGCGGCGGCGCGCCGAAGATCCGAACTCAGGCTGGCGAATGCCAGAGGGGGTCGACAGCAGCTCCTTCCTGACGCGGTGGAGGCGAACGGCAAAGGCAACGAGGGTGTGATTTAGCATAGCGTCGTTGGGTGCAATGGACATCCCGACACTTAAGAGATGTGGGTAATTGAGCGAGCTGCGACAAGAGGCTGAACTGAACGACTGATGGTCACGATATCGATGGGGCGAGCATTATTGAAGTCGCTGGAGAAGGACGAGGAGGTGCTAGGAAGACTGAAACACATCTTGATCGTTGGGATTGGTGGTTGCGTAAGGTAGAAGTTGAATGTTGAGATGATTGATGGACAGCTCGCTAGAAGAAGAAATGCGCCGAATCTTTTGACGATAAATGTCTGCACCACGCAGTGGGTATATAATATATAGAATGAAGTGGCAAAGCACGTTCTGGGATTCGAGATTAGGGGCTGATGGGTGATAATATGAGGACGGGCTCGAAACTTGTTGAGAGTGATATGGAGGTGCCATGTAAGAGTGGATATGGAAGCACGTCTATATACCCACTCCGTCACAAAGATTGATGATCAGACAAAGACATTGTTTGCTATGGCAAACCATCTACTGATTTCTATGCTGTAGATGAAAGATTCCACATTCACCGAGAGAATGCTTCTTTTGTCGATTGAGATATAGAAGCTTATGATGGGAATGCTTTATCGTCGTATCATGGCAGAAGGTTTTGCACGACGAAACCCAGTTGGATGGTGCTCGTTGTGCAGGTATTGATTGCTAGAATCGATTGTGCTCAACCCGCTTGCTATCTTCTTTCTTTGTCCCATCTCAGGCACCATGTAGAGCAGCGCAGCCTCCGGTCAAAATGCATAATGATTTGCTCTCAAGATCCCACGGTCGCTCAGAGCACATGGTAGTAGTCATCGCCCCCTGTATTTGAAATATTAGTACATGCTTCCTCTCCCAATCCACGGAGCACAAACTCACTCTTGCCATCGTGCAACTGCCACCAGTCACCGTCATGCACATGCGAGATGTGACTGTTGCGCGATTTCTCGTTCAGGTAACCCTGGTATTGGTTGTTGGCGCACCCCGGCTTGAGACACTGAGGGCGTCCGGCATCGTTTCCTTCCACCTCAGTGAAGCTCAGGGTGACCAGTCCAGCGCTCGTCATGACGGTGACGGGGCGATTGTCACGCTTCATGTGTTCTTCGAATTCCCTTCGAACCTGGGCACGCAAGGCGGCAGGCAATGGGATGGGCTCGCCAGGGTTGGCGGCGGCAGGGGCGGAGGCGTTGGTGGTAGTCATTGCTGGCACTATGTTAGCTCTTGAACGAGGGTAGTGCAGTGCTTCAATATACCGGGTATGCTATGCAGGAGGAGCAGGAGAAGGGAAGAGTTCTTGTTTGCGTAGGGCGCTGAAGAAGAAACGAGGCAGGCTTGCGCGCAGTATCTCAGGCGTGGGCGTCACGACTATCTTCACAACGCCAAGACACATACACAGACACACAGCAACATCACATCACACGTGAAGGAAGAGACAGGAGGCAAGAGAGAATAGTTTGATTTCAATTGAGGTCAATGTAATGAACACTGATCACCTCTGTTTTTGGTTGTTGTGATCCGCCACTTGTGCCTCGCGGCAGGGCAGGATCCTTGGTTCGTTTGACGTGAATCATGGGTATCATCAGCCGGGACCATCAGGCAGCATGCTCAAAGCAGCTCCTTCAGTCTTCGAGTTGTGGGCTTGCTGTGGTTCAAGGTCAGCAAAGATGGAGCAAGGAAGGAAGGAAGAATAGTAGACATACCCAAGGGCGATGGAAGTGTACTTGCGCCAGAGAAATTCCAAGTCGTTCTCGGTCTCGGTGAGGAGATCCTGGCAGTCACAGGCCTGGTTGAGAACGTGCTGGTACTCGGGAGCAGTCTCAGCAGTGTCGTCGAGGATCTTGACGATACGCTTCAAGTCGTTCTGGAGGGTGGTGAGATCATCCTTTTTCTTGACGATCATGACGCCGTGAGAGCGAAGGTTGTTGATGGCCTTGGCGGCCTCCTCCTCCTCCTCGGCCTTGGTGGGCTCAGGGGAAGTGGAGAAGGGGTCATCGATGGTCTCGAAACCCTGGACGAAGGGCTTGACGAGGGACTTGGTCTTGTTGCTGGAAGACATCATCTTGTTGCTGGAAGACATCATCTTCTTGTTGAAGGACATGATCTGTGGCAGGAAGGTCAGCAAACTGACCTTGATGGTATGTGAGAGACGTCTACTTACGGTCGATGGATGGATAGATGGTAGAGTAAGGTGAGGTGGAGTGATGTAGACGCGTGTCTGGGATGAGATGGTTTGTTTTGGTTTTGGTAACACAACTTCTGGAAGCCGGGAACGTTAGAGAAGACACCTGAGACGTGTAAATAGCACGTACCAAGACTCTGTGAGAGGATGCAATGTGTAGCTGATAGCTTGTCGCGTAAAGTTGCGTGTTATGATTTTGGTTGTGGGTGGAGAGAAGGAAGAGAGCCCAAAGCTGAGCATTCAGGTAAGCCAGCCAGCCGAGTCCGACCGCCGAGCTTGCAACACCAACACAAGCTTTTGGTGCACGATCGTTTGACGATTACATCATTGAATCGCGTGCGAGTCGATGCTGTTTGGATTGTTTGGATAATCGCTCTTGGTCATGTCTGCTGTCTGGGGCCCATTCTATATCTTCAGAGCACACTTTATCCTAGATAAGCCATCTTCTTCTGACCATTTATATAGCTTTTACCCCTCGAGCATGATGTATCTTCTCGAAGTCCCGTAGTCCCAACACCTTCGATTGCGAGCACCATGCTGTTTGTCAGTCGAGGATGTCAGCAGCTATCAGACGCCCTTTCAAGCATGCTCAGGTAGTGGGCCATTGATCTCCGCTCTCCGGCTCCCGACCTTCCTCTTCATAACGTTGATCTGCTCAGCCGTCCTGCCCACTGAGCTATTGATGTTCTGCTTGATGCGAGGATCTATGAACTACGCTGCGAGGGGACGAAGATATGCAATCTCCACTCGGGGGCATGAGGACGGCTTGGAGCGCAGGGACGCGGGTTGATAGCTCTGATTTCATCGCCACTGCCGCTGCGGCCGATGCATAGATCGTTGCTGCCGGTATACAAGTTGTCGTCATGGCCGAAGACGGCGGAAGAGATGCTGGCAGCCACTACAACACAAGTCACAGACAGGGATGAGGAAAGGTTTGCACAAGCAAAATGATCAGATTTGGGCTATCAAAATTCCTACTCCTTGGGAACGGGCTTGCCCTCGAGGATGGCCTAGAACGATGGTTAGCGAATTCACCATATATAGTGCATGGTATCAAGCTTACCTTGAAGGCCAGCTCACCCTTGCGGATGATCTCCATGCAGGAGCGGTGTTGCTCCGGGGTCATCTAATTAACAGTCAGTATTTACATATCACTATACATTGTTGAACATACAGTGAGCTTGGCCAACACCTCGGGGTCAGCCACAGCCTCCTTCTTCTCCTTCTTCTCCTCATCCTCGTCATCTTCGTCGTCAACGGTGAGGTCCTGCAAGAAGGTTATCAGTATGAAGCCCCTGATGCATGATGTTGGCGTCACGTACGATGACCTCCAGGCGCTCCTCGCGTGTGAGGCCCTACATGACACATATCAGCATCGAACCCCTCGTAATTCACACTGGTGGTACTCACACCGACCTCCACCTTGCGGCGCTTTGGCTCGGGGGCCTCGGGTGCGGCGGCGGCGGCGGCGGCGCGCTTGCCGGCGCCAGGGTTGTCCGCGCCGGGAGAACGGGCGGGAGCGGAGGTTGATGCCATCTTTTGCTCGCGGGTGTTAGTAAAGGGGACATTGATATGAGACAAGAGGTGTAGTTACTGTGGTGATGGTGGGAGTTTGCAAGTGATCTTGATGTGATATTGACCTGCGCAAAAGAAAATTCAGAAACGAGGGGTGGAATACATAGTAGAATTTTGGCGACGTGAAGGGTTTTCTTGGCGTTTCAAGGTCACGACGGGCAGTGAGGGTCTCCACAGTATTAACGAGGGATCAAATGATAGCTGTCAAAAGGCAACAAGGTGTTTGCTCTTTACGAAATGTCCAGTGAGAGCTAAAATGACACAGGCTCTCTCTGGACAGTCCGATGAATATCAATCTCACCTTGCGTTTTGATGTGTACAAATCGTCGACGAGATAAAGACGAGATCATTCATGTTCTCCAAAGTGTTTCGTACTGTCCTTTCGTATCTCTCGAATAGCGTGGCCACTCCAGCATCCCTCGGAGGTCAGATTATCGCTATCAAAAGGCAACAAGATATCTGCTATTCACGATATGTCCAGTGAGAGTCACGATAGACCACGCTCTCTCTAGACGAAGCGACTGATCTGAACACCATCTTGCATTTTGATGCACACAATCTGTCACCGCTCGGCGCAGGAGATGAGCTGCTCTCTCTCCTCCTCAGACGCCCATCAATGTGTATTCTCGTACATCAGAATGCAAGAGGTTATTCGGCATCAGATGATTGTCCAGTGAGAGCTGGGAGAGGCATCACTCTCTGTGGACATGGCAGCTGATGTGAACTCAACCTTGCATTTTGACGTATAGCAATGTCAGGCAGCGTGTCGCTGGGATGTCGAAGGACTTGATGGTCAGACGATGGGTTTGTCGCCTTTCTTTGGACAAGTGATAAACCCAGAGAGAAGTGATTTGTATATTGAAGATATGTGAGAATAAAGCAAACTTTTTAGTAGCGACAGAATATCCGGCAGAGCACACTCAATCCTTCTTAAGACCAACCTTTCCGATTCTTCTAAGACCCCAAACGCTGACAACAAGGGAAGCAACAATCAGAGCAACACAGAACCAGAACGCAGCTCGGTAGCCGACCATCAAGGCCTCAGGAGATGTCTTGTCGGTATACGACGAGTTGGCGGTAACTTGTTGAGCAATCAGCAATGTCAAAGCCATACCAACACTCTTTCCGGTCTGCGAGATGGTGTTGAACACACCGCCAGCGACACCTTGCTCGCCGGGTGGGAACATTGAAGTGATGAGGAGATTGGCGACAGTGAACATGCCATCAGCGCCGACAGGGTTGAAGAACTGAGCGACAAAAGCGCAGCGCCAGTATGACCAGCTCGGGTCAATGATAGCCATCAACAGCGAAGCGAGCGCCGAGACAATACTCGTGAGCACAACGATCCAATCACCACGAATGCGGTGAACAAGCAGACCAACACCCACATTAGCGAGGGCGCCCGAGACTGGAGCTGGCAAGAAGCGAAGAGCAGTACCGAGAGGACTGTTTCCCTGAACATCCTGGAAGAAGAAGTTGGCGTATTGCTCGAAAGCGTTGAAGGCTGCCCAGACGCAGAAGACGTTGAAGCAGATACATGAGAAGCCTTTGTGCTGCCAGAGCGAGTTTGGGATCAGAGCTGGACGTCCGAGGCGCTCTTGACGGCCGACCCACAGTACGAAAGCCAGGAGGAAAACGAAAGACAAGACCAGTAAAACAATGTTAATGGGCTTCCTCATGACAGTCAAGTCGCCAGTCAATGCTCTGAATATGTGTCAGTCTTTGTCGCCCACGAGTAAACTTGGAGTCCATGACTTACGAGATAACGTAGGAGAGCATAGCAAGGAAGCCACTGGCAAGTATGAGACCCAGCCAATCGATGTCAGTAGCCAGGCGAGACCAGATTCGTTGTTTGTGGGCAACAGGAGTCGGGGGCAATTGCCATGCAGCCAGGATGAACATGAAGAAATTGATGATGGCGGCGACATGGAAGCCCCACTGCCAGCCAATGGTTCCGGTAAAGACACCTCCGAGAACCATACCGATACCAAAGCCGAATGGTTGAGCTCCGCCCATCATGGCGAAAGTGATATTTCTCTCCTTGCCGGGCGGGAACACCTCGTTGATGAGACTGACAGCCGAGGGCAAGCAAAAAGAGGCTGCAATACCAGAAAAGGAGCGGAAGGCGATGATCTGGGCCGTGTTCTTCGACAGACCACAAGCGATTGTCATGAAGCATTGGAGGAAGCAGCCTGACAAGAACATTCGTCTGCTTCCAATGACATCTGAGACTGATCCGCAAGCCAGGAGCGTACAACCACAAGCCAGAGAATATACTGTTACAGGCCTGGATGTTGAATTAGCATCCAATGTCTAGACTCGAGGTGGTTCTTGGTGGTTTTCCACTCACCACAAAACCAGGTTCTCCGGTATGTTGAGGTCTTTGGCCATGATTGGGATAGCGATCGTGATGACACCGGCCAAGAAAGATGCGATACCAGTACTGAAAGCGATACAACCCATGACAATCGCATTGCCTTTCTTGGAGATGAGCTTCACGTCCTCCTGCGACACTTCCATACTCCTCACGCGTGAAGCTTGACGTTGATCACCCATAGTACTGAGCTCGACCGCCGGATCACCCCAAATCCCACCTCCAGACGCGATAGCTGCAGCTTGCATTGGCGTTGGCTCGGTCATAGTGACTGTCGCGCCGCCAGCCATGTCGTTCTTCTTGATAGCGATGTACAATTGACAACGACGAAAAAATGGACGCGACGAGATCTGGAGAACAAAGAAAGTCGTTCGATCCTGCTAAACTTGTTTCGGAAGGTCCTGCCGTACCCCGGCTTCACTTCCCCGCTTCCGTGCCCGATCGCGGCCGTCGCGGAACAAAGCCGCTTTGCCGCTGACAGTATCACCCTGTCCAAAACTATCTCCCCTGCTTCACCACTCATAACTTCTTCTATGAGGCCCTGAGGTATTGAATCATGCCTAAAACAGTCGAGACTGGCAACACAATTTCTTTGAGCTTGTTGCCATGCAGATAAGAGTAAGAGTACGTTCGGGAGCTATCCACACGAAGCGTCGACCTCTGGGGGTCTCGGACTCAACAATCGTCGCATTCGCCGAGCATCTCGAGGCTTTTCTGTCGATCTCGAAGAGATTGGCTTCAAAAGCAGTCTTGCCAGTGTAGCATGCTAGTACAGCCTGCACGAAAGATTCTTGTGATGGTATACCGATTCAGGAAGGTGATTCAGATTGCGGCACACGACGGAAGATGGCGCCATGATACGAGATAAGCGCGCTTGGTGCGATTCAACTCGACTCAACACGACACATGTTTGAGTTTCACAGAGTTCTTTCACCTCCTCCCTCCGGATACATCCAAGCATCGCGTTGGCGAAAAGAAATCACTCGTTCGATTGCGTGAATTGCCAAGCATGTCCGACACAACTACTGCCCTTCCTGCAGGTCTGGCAACTCTGGAGAAGCGGACAGACATCATAAAGGCACTCATCTCCGACAACTTTGGTCGCAAGGTATACAATTCGGGCCCATCTTATTGAGGGAATCATTGACAGAGTCCAGGTCATATCCGTGGCTCCGTTGGGTCGCGACTCGAACAACTTCGTGCATTTGGTGGATCTCGCCGAAGCCATTGGACACGATGAAACGAACACCTTAGCTTCACAGCCCGGTACTGTTAAATTCGTTTCATCTGTGATCAAAGCTGTGGTACGACTCTCAAACCCCAACGCCATGATCGACGAGGAAGTCCGAGTGGAGAATGAAGTCGCAGCAATTTCTCTTGTACAGAAGGCTTTGATAAGCTACCCTTGCAAGATCGTTCCGAAAGTTTTTGCCTGGCAAGGCTCCAAGCACGGTCTTGGTTGGATAGTACAGGAGTATCTTTCCGGAGAGCAGCTTAGTCTCCACTTCTCTGATCTGCAGACCGACAAGAAGGTAGTGGTGCTTGACCAAGTCGCCGAGATATTCGAGATGATCCAATCTTTCCAGCACGGCGTTGAAGGCTTTGGAGGTCTGAGGTTCGATGAGAATGGTAGCGTAGTCGCTGGTCGGTCATCGCTGTGGTCTGTCGGTCCCTTCTCTACTCACGCGGGGATGTACCAGGCTATCTTTGCCAAACAGCTTGAGTTGACGCAAGCAACACCGCTCTTGGATGGTTGGAAAGGTACTGGTCTGCAAGAGCGGCTACAGAGATTCAGCACTTCTGGCGGGTTTGCAAACCTTCTGGCACGCACTGGCGATATTCAGCCTACACTGGTTCACGGAGATTTCGGTCAGCGACAGTATCACGACTGCCATGGATATTTAATAGCTGACATCAGTATAGGAGCAGAGAATATTCTGATCGATCCAGGCACTTTACAAATCACCGGACTGCTCGACTTCGACTTCTCTCACATCGCCTCGCCAGCAGACGAATATTTCTACTCCTTCCCCAGCTTCTGCGGACTTGTTCCCGGTCCCTTCGAAGACGAAGACTTGCAGCTTCTCAGACGCTATCAGACTGAAGGCTTCCCAAGCGCACCCTCCACTCAAGAAGCAACAAGCGAATCGGTCGATTGGACAGTCGCAAGACTATGGCAAGCTGCGTTGGAGAAGCACAATGTAGCCAGCCCCAAGGATATCGACAACATCGCCGAGCTTGCCGATATCTACTGGTTCTTGCTCGACGTTTGTCCGCCATTCTTCAATTTGCCACGATGGTTGGCGAGGAAGACGGACGAGCAGAAACTTGCTGCGAAGAAGGCGATTGGAGAGAATATTGATAGGTATATGCGAAGATGGAGCTATTGATACGACTCTCGGGTCGAAGAGAGCATTTCTAACCGTACTATGGAAATGCAAGGGATTTTTGGGGATTCGCTCGTTGTAGCCTGAGAGCATATCTTCTCTATACTCTCTTTGGACAGTCCAACAGACATGAAAATTACTTTGCCTTTTGATAGATAGATTGGGAGAGCCTCTAGCCAGCCGGAGATCAAGTAAGTAGCCGATTCTCCAGCTCCCAATGATGCTTGTTATGTCTACATCAAAATGCAAGGAGTTGTTGAAAGCGAGCTAATTGTCCATTGGAAGTATCATCAACACAAGCTCTCTTTGGACAACCAGATGGAAGCAAATACAACCTTGCATTGATATAGACAGTCTGACAGGCTACGTGCAGGTACAGAAATAGACATAGGGTTACAAGCGTCAGCCTATTCAGGTCAGACACGAGCACAGTCACATCAAACAACGAGTGGGAGAAGGAAGAGATGATACGCAAGTGTTGCTTTCATTCAAGTGTTATGCTCTTCCCAGGCTCAATGATACCAGGGAGACGTAGTCAGGTCACGTCCGATACGATGATCAAGCATTCATCTTCAACCACTCACACATCTCCTCAACCTTCTTCTCCAGCTCCTCACGCTTCTGCTTCTCCTCAGCAAGCAACTTCTTCACCTCCTCCAGCTCCTTCTGCAGCTTCTCCGTCTTGTCGACGGCAAGCCCAAAAGCAGTGTTGATAGCTTGGACTTCTCTGCTGCTGGCCACACCGGCCACCAGCGCCCTGGTTCTGGCGGCGACGGGCGCAAACTCGGCGGTCATTTGGGCGACGGCTGCGGCGGCAGAGCGGTTGAGTAGGTGGATGACATTGGTGACAGTGGCGCCTGCGGCCTCGTTGATCTTGCGGGCGGCTTCTTCGACACTCGCCTGCATGTAATATCCCACATCTTCGTGGTCCTAGCAGGGGGTGTTAGTGTCTTGATGGCGTTCAGGAGTGCAGAGGGACTTACGAGGAGGAAGTTGCGGTGGTCGAGGGCTTCGCAGCGGGCGGCGCGAGAGGCTGATATCTCGGCCAGGGCGCGCACAGAGGCCTGTAGATGTCAGTATACGCGAAGCAAAAGAGATACACTCGTGCTTACGTTGCGAGTGGAGGGGCGAGGAGGGTTGATCTGGCCGTTTCTGTTCATCTTGTGAGATTGATGATTTTGGAAGAGGATGTTTGTGTTGTTGTTGGCGAAAAGCTGCGACAAGAACTTGTGGGAGTTTATCGATTTGAGATGGTCCGGGTTTGAGAATTTTCAAAATACCGTGCTCCACTCGGCAACGAGTATACGCCAAGACATAATCGCCAACCACAAGCGAATCACGAGTGATAGACCATTGAAAGAACCGATATCGCCATCTGCTGTTCATCAATGGAACAAGGGATCCTGAAAGCATGTTTATGAAGAACGTCCACATTAACTTCATCTCGACATCTAGCTCTACTCTGCGATCTAAGTGTAAAGGTAGCAATGACTATATCTCTCTAAAGAGCCGGTCTCTTTAGGATCTAGCTCTAGGTAGAGTATCGAAAGACATATCCCTGCTCGACGGACCCTCTGGAACAAGTGATCAAAAGGCACAGTGGCTTTCAGCATCGCGAGAGGTACATATATACGGAGCAGATCATGCAAGGGACAAAATTGGAAAGTCGGATAAGAGATGCATTTCTGAGACAATGATGCAAGGGATGACCAAATGATGATTTCCAGGATATATATAGAAGACACCCAGTCTGTTTCCCCCATTCTCCTTAACTGCCAGCTAAGCAGAGTTAAGAGCGACCACGCCGCGTATCGCACGTAGTTGTTGCAAGTAGTAGCGAGTCGAGATGGCAAAAGAATGTCTTTAAAGCCCTAGCATCCCGTTCAGCTTCAGGTTGGGCAGTGAGAAAGATTGCCTTCTATGTGTCTTGAAGCTCTCATACGCCCTGCCGTATGTCGCGTAGTAATTGGCGATAGCAGCAGTTAGTCGAGATCATGAAAGAAGGAGCAGAGAGATGAGTATAATTTGCTATCTATGTGTCTCGAAGCTTCGCTACACTCCGCCGTGCATCGCGTAGTAATTGGCGGTAGTAGTAGCTAGTCGAGATCATGGAGAAAGAAGTAGAGAAGTGAGTATGGTTGCTATCTGTGTGTCTTCAAACTTTGCCACACTCCGCCGTGCATCGCGTAGTGATTGGCGGCAGTAGCAGCCACTCAAGATGATGGAAGAAGGAGCAGAGAAACGAGTATGATTGCTATCTATGTGTCTTCAAACTCTGCTACACCCCGCCGTATGTCGCGTAGTAGTTAGCGGCAGCGGTAGCGAGCCGAGACCATGAAAGACTGCCAACAGCGCATGTACCTCTGCGGTCGTTTTTGGTATGGAGCTGAATACCGAGTACGACTGCGATCTCTATGTCTCCAAACTCTGTGAAACCCCGCCGTGCGTCGCATAGTAGCTGACGGCAGCAGCAGTCAGTAGAGATGATACAAGACTGCCAACAGCGCAGATACCTGTGCGATCTGGCTCAGTCTGGAGCTTAGTACCGAGTACGACTGGGAACGATGTGTCTTCATGGTTGGTTGCAAAGGAATATTGAAGGGAAACGATTCGGTTTGATCGATGATGCCTGGACTTGGTTGAGATGCAAAGGCAGGAGAGGACAGTGCCTTTTGAGGGCAGGAATCTAGAGTAAATTAGCAGTGAACAGACGAATACAAGACTAAGAAACTCACCTCGGTTTGGTCGACATCAGTGAACCCATGGACGGCGTTGTCCTTCAGAAGTCTGCCAGAAAGGTTTTGATATGCTCGACTGGAGACACAGATTACAGGAAGGTCTTTTGCAACCTTCTCATATTCGTCTTGAACATGAATTCAATTCGAGTACGACTGGGATCGATCTGCGCCCCAGTTAGAGTTGGCCATAGCCCAGGCACCTCCGTTGGAGCCATTCGATGGAACACGGCGGAATGCAGATCCGAAGGTCCATGGGTTGTGTTCGGCTGAAGGTGTTGAAGGTTGAGATTCACTCGAGGGCATCGTGGCTCCAGAGACGGGTGCCTTTCTCAGATCTCCAGACTTGATCTCGCTGAGGAACGAAGATCTTCGGATGCCTGCGGCGGCGGAAGGACGCCCTGTGACTGATGAAGCCGAGTGAGAGGGTTGTGTTCAGCTGAAGGTGTTGAACACAACCCTCTCAATGGCATCTAGATAATCAAAGCACTCGCTGAAGTCGCGGAAACCAGGCGCGGAGAGACTGGCAGCTGCGGCGGCCATTGCGGCTTCCGCAGCTACAGCCGGATTCGTGGGAGTCGACGCGGTTCGGGATGTTGCGGAGCATTACGGTGGTGCGGACGTCGACACCGGCTCCAATCTTGAGGAGATTGACAGTTTGGGGCTGGTTGAAGCGCCAGAACTCATCACGGCCACCACCACGAGAACGATGGTGACCGTGATGAAATCATGATAGTTGTGCGCACGTCAACGCCTGCTCCAATAGTAGCTGCAAAGACGTTAACGATGCGCCACGAAAAGACAAGATGGAAAGACTGACCTTGATGATATGGTGAAGGAGCACCCTCCCCTGGTGCGTTGGCCTGCCCCGCCCCAGCTCAGCAATGATTTATTATGATGAGCTGGAGAGAGAGGGCGGCGAGCCCTTGATGTGGAACTAGGAAAGTGTAAGCAAGATATCGATGGAGCGCGGAACGTGAGATCTTACCTGAATGATGTGGTGATGGAGTCGTGTAATATATTTGTTTCCGCGTACCCCGCCCCAGCTCAGCAATGATTGATTATGATGAGCTGGGGAGAGAGGGCGGCGAGCCCTTGGTGTAGAACTGGAAGAGTGTGAGTAAGATATCAATGAAGCGCGAAAGGTGAGATCTTACCTTGTTGTTGTGATGATGGGATTGTGTGATGAAAATGTTTGCGCCTACCCCGCCCCAGCCAGACAGTGTGTTCATGGACGAGAAAGCCTTGGCCGGGGAGAGAGGGCGGCGAGCCCTTGGAATGAGAGCGCAGTCCCGCCTTGTGTCGGCTAAGACTGCACTCCCAGGTCTTGGAGATGAGAGATCTCTAGACATGAGGTACTGATGACGTAGTTAGTAAAGGGTGATGGATAGGAAGAGATCTTGAACATGCTAGAGGTTCAAGAGTAACACGCTGCGCCGTGACTCGGTGTGCACTGTGTTGTGAAGGTGACATGAGATACTGATGACGTAGTTGGTAAAGGGTGAGGGACAGGAAGTGAAAAATCTTTGTCTTACTGGACATACAAAAGTGACACGCCACGCCGTGAGTCGGTGTGCACTGTGTTGTGAGGGTGACATGAGATACTGATGACGTAGTCAGTAAAGGGTGAAGCACTGGCAGAGAGAGATCTTTGTCATACTAGATGATTGAAAGTGACACGCTGCGCCGTAGGTCGGTGTACGCTGTGGTTTGAGGGTGACATGAGATGCTGATGATGTGATTAGTCAAGGGTGAAGGACAAGTAGGGACGATGAAGTAAGGACGTTGAAAGCAGGGACGTTGGAAGTAGGGACGTTAGAAGTAGGGACGTTGAAAGTAGGGACGTTGAAAGTAGGGACGTTGGAAGTAGGGACGTTGGAAGAAGAGAGAGATCCTTGTCTTACCAGATGTTTGAATGTAAGACGTTGCGCCGCGATTCGAGGTGCACTGTGTTATAAGGACATGAGATGCTGATGACGTAGGAAGCAAGGAGTAAAGGAAGAAGCAAGGGGTGAATGACAGGTAAGAAAATATTTGTCTGGCTAGAAGGTAGAAAGAGTCACGCCCCGCCGTGAATCAGTATTATAAGGTAAGAAAACCAGGTGTAGAAGGAAAGCTGTCAAACGGTGAAGGAAGATCTGCGCAAAGGAAAGCGAGATGCATGTGAGATGGCGCGTGAAGAAAACACATGTGCTGCCTAACGAGATGTTTCTTAGAGACACTCGCTCCGCCGCAACTCGCGCGGAAGTGAGATAGACTCTGTTGCTTGAGATGATAACGACATGGCATATACGCAGAGGTGAACAACAGGCAAGAGAGGAGGCACATGAGTTGAAATGCTCTACCACAAATAACATCTACTGCTTTTATCTCTTAGGAACACACTCCGCCGTGACTCGCGCGAAGATAGTAGCACTTTACTTGAAGGAGAGAGATCATCCAAGAATATTGGGAACTTATTAAGGGGCATGTAGATGGATTATGTGTTCTGCCGTAACTCACGCGAGAGTAGCAAATGCTGCTTTGCATATGAGACTAGACATATATCCCTTGCACAAAGGAAACCGAAGACATCTATATAGAAAGCGCTTGCTACGTTACTCATGCGCGTTATCTAGAGTTCAATAGTGAGATACTAAAACCACCCGAACGAAATGTTGCTCTCTCATGTCCGAGACGGAGTTATGAAAACGACTAGAAAAATGAACAATGACTTTCCAAGGCATCGTGCTATCTAAAAGGATAAGCTAGAATGTTAGCTCTCTCTGGACAACGTTCTTCTATGTAATCGTACCGTGCATTTTGATGGATATATGATCTCGTATCATTACAGCCTAAGATGTTAGGAAGTAGAGGCAGCAGCGAAAGAGAGTAAGGGAAGATAAGATACGAGAGCGATAGAAGAACAACATAACGCAGGGTGGGGGAAGGAATAAGTCGATGTGGTAGCAAGACAGATCATAGAGCATAGATAGACTACGAATCGAGAGACAATAAACAGTACTTGCAAGGTTAAAGGGATCTCTAGCCTACTGCTCTATTGCATCCGATGATGATCTCAATGACTTTCTTCTCCATAGGTGAATTCTCGAAACACAGAGTCAGTCCAAGCCTGTTATTGCCTAGTAGGACACCAGCCTAGGAAGCAAAGGTTGATCTTTCCCCACCTCGCATACCTCTAGCATTCGACAAAGTCTCCGCATACATCATCTACTTACAATCAACACCAGTAACACTAGTCCTATTATAATACATCTCAATCGACCTGATCTCAAGCACACTATCCCTCTCTGGCGGCCCACCACTCCAACTGCCCCCATTCGCCCAGTTATTCCAAACCATCGACCCAGGCATCGTCGGCACATTCTTCTTCAACGACCCCACGAATTTGCCATCCACATAGAACTTGGTGACACCTTTCAACCAGTCGAATCTATATTCGTGGAAGTCGGAAGTCATGTCAAGGGGTGATTTGGTGTCAAAGGTTGAGGTTAGGGCTTTGGGTGAGGATTTTTGGTTTGTGAGGAAGATGGTGGTGGGGAAGGATGTGCGGATTTCTATGTCGGTTTCTTGGGTGTCGGATTTGTAGAAGAAGAAACCTGGAAAGAACATCAGTTGTTTACGAACAAGTTCCAAGGAATTCGTCCGACTTACCATGACATGTTCCTGGTACATTGCTGACTTTCGCTACTGTGCGTACAGATGCGAACAGGATATCATCATAAACGGTGGCGAACTCAGCACCCTGAATAGGCGAGTGAGTCTGACCACCGGGTACTCTCAACTGCAAAGGCCTGCCTCTCTTTAGGACGACATTCTTGGGTCCGTAGAACTGATCGAAAGGATGTTCCTCGTCCTCAGGGTCTGCTGTGATGCCGTAATTGCTGATTGACAAGCCCAAAGGAAATTTCGACCACTTCGCAAAGTCGTATTTGACGTATTGATTGAAGCGACCGACTCCAGGAAGAGTAATCATACAAGATTTCTTTGTCGCTGCCGCCCGAGACTCCAGTAATTCCGTCTCATTGAGAGATGTGGCCGAGGAAGATGCCGCAAAAATAGCCAAGACCACCGAGAGACCGAATAACTTCGTCATGACGAGATATCCAAAAGAGTGTGAAGTCGAACAATGAAGTTGCAAAACCAACAGCGAGGCCACTGCTGTATATAGCAAAACACAAGGAGCGAACGTTGGAAGACGCCGAAACGGCTTTTCGTTAGACAGTGATCCTTAACGGTGACGAGCCGTTTCTCCTACCCTTACGGCGAGACCTCATTTCGGTATACACACGATGGTCATGGTCAAGACATAGCAAAAGGGTGTTGTGATGGGCGGAGATGAGCAAAGGTGGTGAGGAATGTCGGCGTTTCGAGACAGCCGCATGCGGATTTTGTCAAGCCGAGATGGCTGGGGGTATGACCCTGTCATAAAGCTCAACCTCTTTTCTCACCACGCAAGATGATGAATGTTGCTTTACCTTAAGCTTCGTCGACTTGTAAAAGCAAATATGCATGCTTTTTCTATGTTACGAGTGCTCTTGGGATACTGTGTGGTATCACAGCTGCTTTTGCAAAACGTTGTCAATGCCAGAATTGTGGTGGTGAATTTGGGGAAGCAGACACCCATGGACAAAGAGCCTCAACGGCTCGAGCTTGACAAGGAAAACAGCGCATGACCTGAAGATGTCTCTCCAGAAGAACATGAGTAGGGCGCTCGAAAATCACAGCAGCAGCAGCAATGGCAGGTTGCGACATTCCATGACCAACGCCACACCTAGACCTCTCCGCAAACGGTGAAACAAGCATGTCGATCAATCTGCACCTCGATGCAGGACGAATCTAGACGCATCTTCCTCAACCGGGCAACTCAACAAAGGTCATGAACAACATCAAATCGCTATCTTGTGATCTTGAGAATATCGAACAAGAGTGATCAAGGTTCTCGCCTGCCAAAAAACAGCGCATTACTAACGCTCAGCGGCGAGCTCGTGGATATGCAGTTTTGAGCTCGCCTCATGACTCGAACATTGAAGTCATGGTCCGAGAATCGCATTTGTGTCTCTTCGTAGAGTCTACAAGAAGTCTCTTCGACTCAGGTTTTGAGCCGTCACAAATCGGTCCCAGTCGTACTCGATTGGCACTAAGCAGCGAGCACCTCGACCATTGCTGCCGGGGCGCGTGCAAGCACACTGCCTTAAGAACCGCGCCACGTGTATAGCCGACCAGGCTGGCATAGGCTTCTACCATCTCAAGCATCCATTGACAGTCCAGTACCGCACATGCAATCGCATGTACGCGTAGCGGTATGCCTCGGCTAAACTTCGGTGAGAGGAGATGACCAAGGGGCTCCTTCTCTCTCTATATCCCAGCTACAAATCAAACAACCGTTTTCGCGCGACTAACGGCGAGGCGTAATCCTCAGAGACTATCATAGTAGGCAATAGCCTGAATCGAACTGATCGTTCACAAGCCCTGCATCATTACATGATTTGCAAGGTGTTCAAGATCGACTACCACACTTTCAAGACACACGTCAAGCCCGGCTTCGGCTACATGTCCATCATCGTGGAGCCAGCCCAAAGCTCATTGCGCTGACGGTCGGGAAACACATGAACGGTGAGAGGGCGACAAGAAACCGTGGGCGGTACCACTTCGTCATGGCAGATCGACTTGAGACTGGGTGTTCTTCAGTAGAAGACTCGCACTTGGCAGGCTTGACGTCGCCGGATGGTGTGGCGACATAGTATTTCCTACCTCGCTTCCTCCAGGTCCAAAGGCACAGTCGAGAAGCCAATGACAGACACAGAGCTCCAATGCCCACACCGACTCTCGCACCTAGCTCTAATGAAGATGAAGAACCGTTGATGGCATTAGACGTCTGCGAAGGCGCAAGAGCGGATGTCGGTTGACCAGAAGTCGAGATCGAGCCTGTATCTCCAGAAGTCGTCTTGCTTGTCAGAAACGCCGCTTTGCCGAGTACAGCATTCTCGCTGCGATGCCTTGAGCAGTGTATAGCTTGACGTGTAGTCGTTGATTTTGCGGTGAACTTGGCTTTCAAGACCTGCCAAAATCCTGCGGAGTTGCAAAGTGTGCGGGAGGACCTGGAGGCGTATATTTCATCATGCTCCAACGAAAACTTTGGAACGAGCCTCGGCTGTTGACTCAACAGAAACACGACTCCGCAGCTTCATGTTGACTAAACAGCTGTTCTCCACCGACGTGTTCAGTCAACACAGAGACAATTCGAGAAACAAAAAGGCGATTGTTAAGCAGCTGTCGGACCATGCGTTGTACCGTCGCCAATTCCGTTCATCCGGTATGATTCGGGCGTAGAATAAAACCAGAGGACGGCCCTCGATAATGCGACACGAAATATCATATCAACAATCATCTCCTCAACTCTCACCTCTTAAATATGTCTGATTCTCTCGTCTTCATCACCGGAGCCACTGGCTTTATTGGCGCTCAAATCGTCCAACATACCCTGGAAGCTGGCTACAAGGTCAGATTGAGCGTTCGCCGTGAATCGCAAATCCAGGATCTTCGCCGTGTCTTTGACAGCTTTGCCGACAAAGTGGATTACGTTGTTGTTCCTGATTACACCATCCCCAGCGCTTTTGATGTTGCGCTCAAGGGTGTCACTCATGTGATTCATGTCGCTTCTCCACTCGTGGGCGGTGCCGAGGACCTCCTGACCCCTGCCGTCAAGGGCACGACTTCGGTGCTGGAGTCTGCTCTCAACATCCCAACGATCAGGAAAGTCGTTATTACTGCCTCGGTGGCTTCGCTGATTCCTCTCGGAGGCAGCTATGATGGTGTTCCCGTAAAAGGTAAGTCACCGCATCTTCCATCCTCCGGAGCACAAACACTGATAACATGCAGAGGACATCGAGACCGACAAACTCCGCTTCGACACCTCCATTGTCCCAACTCTCGAACCCATGGGCCAATACCAAGCAAGCAAGCTAGCCGCCCACACCGCAACTCTGGACTTTGTCGCAACAAAGAAACCCCATTTCAGCGTTGTGACTCTCCACCCCGTCTTTGTCTTCGGCCAGAACCTGCTGCAGACAAAGGCTGACGAGATCGCCGGAACCAATGGCATGCTCTTCGGCTCTCTGTACTCCGAAAAGCCAATGTTTGCTCCCTACCGCGGCGTACACGTCTTGGATGTCGCAGAAGCCCACGTCAAGGCTTTGACTTTGCCCGAGGCACCTGTGACTTCGTTCTTATTGTCGGCGAAGGATAGATCTTGGGAGGAGGCATTGGCGTTTGCGAAGAAGGAGTTCCCAGGTGCTGGGTTCAAGGCTGAGGCGATTACGGGGGAGGCGTTGAATGTGGATACTACTTTGGCGAGAGAGAAGCTTGGATTTGAGACGTGGAGGGAGATGGAGGAGCAGATCAGAAACACTGTTACTCAGCAGTTGAAGCTGCGTGGTATGTGAGCGAGGAAGGAAGGTTACTGGACGAGATACATGGTCGGTGTTCATCTGGAAGGCTTGTTAGCTTCATATGTTTGTATAGACGGTGTAAGATACTTCTTCATTACTCTTTTCTCAGGCTGCCTACTTCCTGGTCTCCTGGAAATGCCAATTTGTCCAGCACCGTGAGACGTCGTTAAGGGCGACACGCAGCGGGTAGCGCTCTTCTGCTCTTCCTGTCGTCTCTGCTGATCTGCTTCCACGATCTTCTGCTTTTCGGCCAGCCGAACGTCTGCTGGGCTGGTTGTTCGTTCGTTCGCCCTCATGAGCTGGTGGTCGTGTACTTGTTCTTCTGGGAAGTCGTCAGCCATGACTATTCGCGCGGGAAGTATGACATACGCCTACCGAGCATTCCTCGAGACTGTCCTCGCTGCCTCGAGCCCTTGAGCGACCAGTGTACTCAGTCGCGGCACGGCTCCCGTAGACCAGCGATCACCGACTTGCCCTCGCCTTGCTCAGCTCGTTAGCCAATCCACTCCTTTGCTCAATCGTCTGCTCTGCTCACCTTCTTGCCTGATCTTCTGTACTTGAGCTCATGTGATCGGCTGCTCGACTGTCCTTCTGCTGAACTGTTCCTCAGCTCACCTGCTTCTCTGTCTGCCTCCTGGTGTTGTCTTCTCTTCTTCCACCGCGTGAACATTCATTTCTCTGCTTCTCGGAAGCTCGTGCGTTTCTCGCCGCTGCTGGGGGCGTACGAGGTTGGCAGGCTCGATAGAGGCAGAGATGCATCCAATGTCGAGATAGAGAAGGCCCTTTGCAGGGAAACCCGTGACGGATGGCGGGACTCTTGTGGAGGTCGTCCATCGTGTCGTAGGATATGCTTCTTAACGGCCTTCTCACCTGCTGGACTGCTCAGCTGGTCGTCTGCTTGTCTCTCCTTCTTCATCTCTTTTTCTCGTGCTCATGTGCTGGTGCTCCGATGTGCTGATGTGCCCATCTCCTGGCTCCCCCGTCTATCCGTCCTCTGGCTTGTTCGCTTGCGTATGTGCTCCTTTGAGAGTATTTTCTTTCGCTCGTGTACTCGTGTACTCGTGTACTCGTGTACTCGTGTACTCGTTTACTCGTGGGCTGGTGCTCTGATGTGCTGCTGTGCTCTTGTGCTCCTCTGCTCGTGCTATCCTCTCTGCGACTAGGCGATGGAGATGTAGGGAAAGCGTGTCGTGCTTGTCGCAGGCGGAGCATCTGGGGAGAGAAAAGATATGGGTCTCCAGGATGAGGGCGGCGGCGGCAAACAGTCATGTCGGGAGATGTGTTTGCGATATCGTACGAGGTGGTGCTTTGGATGGTGAGCGAGATGGATAGGCAAGATGGGTGAGATGGGTGAGACGAGTCCGCCTTGAGGGTACGAAGGAAGAGAGCGCGTCGTCGAGGACGCAAAAGATCTGCCGTCGCGGTGCCAGTGTGATGCGAGAAGAGAGGGTGGGAACAACAAACAGAAAGGAGTCGCAGCGCCGCTGACATGTCAAGGTTGAGAAGACATTTCGAAGTCATCAGAAAGGCAGTAGGCACAAGAAGAAAGCAGTGGTGAAGAAGAGCAAGCGCGTTGACTTGTTATGTTTGGCAAGATGAAGAGATTTTTCCTACCCAAGTCCCTCCCACCCATGTTCCTCCATCCCAAAGCCTTTTCCTCCTCTGAGCCAGCAAGACAAGACACGATCCACCACTGGAAACAACTTCCTGACACCGACTACAGTTATAGTCGATGTCAGGGGGTCGCTCCCAGTGGTATCAGTGTCTTTGGCCGGCTGGCTTCACCTCATGCCGTCGACAATTCCGCGCCACTCGGAATTGAAGTTGATGCTGCAGTCTAGGCAGGCCTTGTGTTCGAGATCGTACTCCTTGAGAGCGGTGAGGACGATCTTGAGGCGGCGGGTGTCCTCACCAGAAGAGGAAAAGCCGGAGCCGCCATGACCCCTGGTGTTGACGTTACTGGCAGGACCTGATAGTAGGTTATCAGCATGTATACGAGTAAGAAGAAGGCTTGGAATTCACTTACCATTGCGAGCATCGTTCAACTGTCTCTGGTAGAACTTGCCCTGGTTCTGCAGTCTGGTGGTCTCAATGCGCTGCTGGTCGACCAATGATCTTGATCTTCTCCTCAAGAACAGCATTGCTCTGACCGACAGTCGAAGCTTGATTCTTCGGGCCTTGGGGGACCCGACAGAATGTGGATCTTGTCCTGAGGCTACTGGTGTTGTAGTGAACAGGACGAGCACCTTGCTGTGGTGAGCACCGCGAAGAGAAACGATGTGAGCGCAGTAAACTGCAGGTATTGAGAGTAGCCTGGCTCGTGGGCCCTTCTCCAGTGTTCAGCACGGCTGACCTCGCTGGCGTACCCTTGCCCCTTCTTGTTATCGCACCCAGCGTGGAGGCGTTGGTAGATTGCCTTTCTGAACACACCCTCCTGATTATCCACTTCATGCTGGGTCATTGCCACGTAGTCCCGGGTTGTTCTGGCAATGACGGGGTAGGCGATGGGTGCGACAATGCCCCTAGCAGGAAGTGCAAGGAGCTGTGCCATGTGGGCGTAGTACACGGCAGGGAAGCGATGTGGGCGTAGTAAACGGCAGGGAAGAGTGAGACTGAGGGCGGCCGGTGTCGTTGCCTTGCACCTCGGTGAAACTCAGGGATGTACTGGTATGAGTGCTCGTAGATGAGCGTGTGGCGTGTTGATTTATATGCAGTGATACCACTGAGGCTCGTTGAGAAGGACGTTGTAGTGGACAGGACGAGCTGGGTCATTGCCACGTAGTCCCGAGTTGTTCTGGCGATGACCGGGTAGGCGGCAGGCAAGGGATGTGGGCGTAGTACACGGCAGGGAAGAGTGAGACAGGAGTGGTAGCACGGATGTACTGGTATGAGTGCTCGTAGATGAGCGTGTGGCGCGGTGCTTGAAGCGCTCACCGTAGCCCGTGTCCCTGATCTTCTCAATCTTGTAGTGGACGGGACGAGCAGTATCCTTGATAGCGGTGTGAGCGCAGAGGTAGAAGTCGTTCTCGAAGGGCTGAGTGACGCCAGTCTCAACAAGTGTACCGGGAAGAGGGTTGGCGTTCTTGTCTCAACACCGCTCTGAGGGAAGAAGCGAACGTGATGACGCTTGGAAGCGATGATGACCAAGAATCTGGGCATAACGTTGATCTTGGCGAAGGCCTTCTTCATGGCGGCGACCTCCTGGTCGATGACCAAGAGGGTTGGCGTTCCGGTGCTCCAGAAAGAGTGTGTTTCTGTAAGAAACAATAACAACAAGGCTACTCGACTGACGAGTCTGGCGTAGCGCTAGATAGCGTTTGCCATCTGTAAGAGCAGCGAAGGGCGCCGGAGAAAGTTGTCCGATGCTTGCGCATGCAGATTTCTGTGGCGAGGTGTAAGCGCGAGTCAAACAAAGGCAGTGAAAGACGTCGGAGAAAAGGAGCAGATGACACGAAAGGAAAAGAAGGTGGAAGGCAGAAGGAAGGAGGCGAAAGAGGAAGGGAAAAGAGATAGAGTAAATCAAAAGGCGAAAAAGGGAAAAGGAAAGAAAAGAAAAGAAAACGACAAAGTGAAAAAGGAAGTGAAAGAGGGATTGGAAGAGAGACTTACGATGGTGGGCATTGGAGAAGTTTGCGCAAGCCAGAGCGGGGGTGTTGATGGTCGTCGTGTGCAGAGACATAGAGGCGCGCCTCATGTCGATGTGGAAAGGTTGACAGAGGCGCGCCTCATGTTTGTTGAGTGGACAGAGAGGGAGATGCGCCTGATGATTGGTCAGGACATGGAAGACAGAAGAAGAGATGAGAGAAGAACTTACGGCAAATGATGAAGAAGATCTTTGAGAAGTAGAGCGAACTTGGTGGCGGCGAAGGAGGTGAAAGAAGCGAGCCTAGCGACTGGTGTTGGTGGTGGAGGAAGATGATGAAGGAGTAGAGAGGGAGATGGCAAAGGTGGACGGCGGATGGTGAAGGAGGAGGGCGACCATATTTTGCGATGGAGTGTGGATGGAGAAGAAGAGAGAGGGTCAGAGGAGCAGACAGTTTAAATAGTGAATGCGGTGTGTGCGTGTGGGTGTGAGAATCACCGACAAACGCCAAGACGTTGCGGTAAATTCGCTTGCGGTGGTCGTCGTGTCGAATGAGTCCGCGAGGCTCGCCCATCCTCGTCACTACCCAAAGCGGACTAGTGACTCCTGAAGCATCCGAGAATTGGAATGGCCTCTTTGCAATTGGGTCTCGAGGCAACTTTGAGAAGTTCGGTTCGGTTTGCTGGACGAGGATATACGGCATTCGTCTGACACGATCACTCAGTCCCTGCATTCGGCTGCATAGATCCCAAGTACCAGACCTTGTCTTAGACACACTCGTTCTCTCGAGCCTCCGAAGTAGCAGACGCTGGCACACCATGCGCCGAGTAGGAGCGTAGGACGGGCAAGTTGTCAGTGGCACGCAGAGGTTGGTCTCGTCCCTGGAACGTGCTCCTCGACAACCAAGATCATCGCCGACTGATATCAATGTGTGAGCAACTGTCTGCCGGGAAGGTCTGGGCAGTCAGGAGCGTATCTCAAACTTGATATGGTATCTTCTCAGCACCACAATCCCGACTGTGACTCTTCACACCCTACATCTGACACCAACAGAAGATTTCAGGTCCCAATTCCATATGCAAAGGAACACCCCTTGCACCGCACAAGTGTAGTAGACGTCTTCAACATCACTTCACGCTCCTCTCTTTGAACCCTCCTCTGACAGTGTCAAAGATTCCTCTCCCGATGCCGTCAAGGTGAGGTATATCGTTCGATTCTGGTTCGTCCATCTCATCTTACTTCGGACCTCCGTTCTCGAGGCAGCCAAGAAAGTGAACAAAGTCGACAAGGCATTGATGAACCTCTGCACGGCCCGCCGACGAATCGCTACAGTGCAGAAGTTCTTCTGCCTCGATCGATCGCTCGCTCACCTAACCTGCAGACGAGAACACGGCCCTGCGGACTCTGCTGGATCTCTTAATCACCTTCTCGACGCTCGAAGAGAGCATCAGTGACCAACTACTCTTAGCGGCCAACTCGATAGCTGCCAAAAGCGTTCCGCCCTCTCACAGTCACATTGGTACTCCTATCAGCGTTCGGAGATGGTGATTTAGTGTTAAAAGCATTGATGACAACGGAGGGGATAATGAACGCATGACAGTTGCTAGTTGCTATGGCACATGAAAAAATTGCCCCTGCAAGCCATCCTCCTCGACGAGATTCCTATTTTCCATCAAGGTCGAAACACGGTAGAGAGCCAGCTCTTGTTCACACACAACAGAACGTTCACGTCATGCACTTTTCGAAAGATACATAATATCACAATCAAGTCCACAGTCATTCACTGTGAAGAAAAGCTTTTGGCATAGTTCTTATTTTGAATTTGTCATTTGAACGCGAAAAGCCAGAAGCTTTTCCGCTCCCGAAGGCATGTCGGTACCACTGCCATTTTGATTCTGAATGTTGCGATACTTGCGAGAATAGCCAACGACCCGTCAAGGTTTTGCAAGAAAGTAGCACGAGTCCTTGCCTTGCGATGCACACCTGGAACAAAAAGAACCGTGATTTTCTCTTCTCTGAGAACTTCCGTAGCTGGCCTCTCCATATTTCTCGCGCTCTTGACGGGTAATCGTTCCTGCACGAGAAGATTAGTGATTTGTTGCCAAAGGATGAAGCAGGAAGTAGTAGCATACCTTGTGCATCCGCAAGAAAATGGAGTCAACTCGTACTTCTCGACACCCTCGAACATGTAGAGTTAATTCGTATTTTTCCCTCCCAGACTCGAAGGTGCTGTCTTTTTCGTTCTTGACAGCTATGCCGCCAAGTGTTGTATTCCTAAGTAATAGAATTAGATGTTTGTCTTTGAACAATGAAGCGCAAGGAAGGAACATACCTTCTCGTTTCCCGCACACACAAGGAGTTAATTCGTATTTTTCCTTTAACTCTCGTACTAGCGGTCTCGCCGTCGAGGATTACGTTGCTGCACGAGAGTGTTAGTTTACTGATGTAGAAGAAGCGGGCGAGAAGTAGGAACATACTTTATTACATCCTCGAACAAGGAAAGCGCACTAAACTCCGTACTCCGAAAGTCGAGGTACTCGCTGCTCTCGGTCCCGACAACCTCGGTGTCGAGTATTGCGTTTCTGCACGAGAGGGTTAGTTTCCTTATGTAGAAGGAGTCGGTTAAGAGCAGGAACATACCTCGCTACGGACCCGAACAAGAAGACCGCTTTAAAATTCTTAGTGTAAGACTCGATGCAACCGCTATCCTAGTTCTCGACGAGCTCGGCAACGAGCATTGCGTTACTACACGACAGAGTTAGTTTGAAGTTGCAGCGGTAGCGGACGATAAGTCAAAACATACCTTGTCACATGCCCGAACAAGAACCCCGCCCTAAACTCCTCGATCCAAGACTCGAAGAAACCGGTATCCCGTCTTCGACGACGACCTTAGCAACGAGCATTGTGTTCCTACACGAGAGTGTTATTTTAAAGTTGCAGCGGTAGCGGACGATGAGCGGAAACACACCTCGTCATGTACCCGAAGCGCTTGCACGTAGGGACCCGAGGTATCGAATGAACATATCGTAATCAAAGCACTCGCCAAAGTCGGCAGCGTTTATTGCAGATCCGAAGGTCCATGGGTTGTGTTCGGCTGAAGGTGTTGAAGGTTGAGATCCATTCGAGGGCGACGCCATCAGGTCGAGGAAACCAATCAAGCCAGTCTACACGATGGTCAGCAAGTATATCAGAAGGAAGGGTCAAGAAGAGAACTCACTGGCTGAAAGGTCTTGTTTCATCAGTCTGGAAGTGTACATCAACCAAGCACTTGAACCAGCGCTCTGGAGAGTCTTGCGGTTGTCAGCGGGATTACCGCTATCCTGACGCTCCATCTTGGTGGGCAGATGAGACATGGTGCGGACCTTGGTGTGGTCAGCACCGAAGCACTCATGATGGCTGATGAAGTTGAATGTGACAGTGGTGAGAACAGTCTCGAACAGAGTCTTGTTTATCAGTCTGGAAATGTACATCGCCCAAGCGACAGAAGATGTTCACGAAGCCGGGAACCTCACTGGGAGAACCCACAGCAGTGTCGACCAATCCGATCAGACCAGTCTGTCAAGAAGTCAGAGAGTGATCACTGATCAGCACACATAAAAGGAAGAACTTACGTATTCAAGGGCTCTGTTGAGCACACAGCCCTCAGCAGAGTCTTGGGTCCATTGCTCAGGGATGAGATCGAAGCAGACAAATCGTGTCTCTGAGGTGTTGGGGTCGGTGTCAGTGTCAGTGCTGAACACGGGGCCCTAAACAAGAGGTGCAGACACGCGGGAGGGCGACGAGAAGCCAGATCCGACAGGCTTGAAAGGTGACAAAGACGAACGCTTTGTCGAAGAACCTTCAGCAGTCGAACCGGCGTCCAAGAACTTCATAGCACTACCCTGGCTGGGAGTGTGGAAGTCCCCAAAAGTTGAGGCGAGCGAGCCCGAGACACCCTGGAAAACAATGGTCAGTCATGTCTTCTTGGAGGGAATCAGTGAAAGCCTGGTGCGGAGAAAGAGAGTGAAGTGGAAATGAAAAGGTTGCAAGCTAGAAGAGTGCGAAGCAAAGGCCGCCGAAGCATTGAGTTCTGTTGCCACATGAGATGTGGCTAAAGCGATGGTCAGGCGTGGGACGAGGGAAGGGGCCATCATGGTACAGCCTGAATTCTTCTGAGAGAAGAAAAGTGCCGGCTTGGAAGTTCCAGTACAACACAATGCGGCGGGAAGTCAAGATGCTACCGGGGTGCACAAGGCGCCATTCGGAACGAAGTGTTGGGTCCAGTAGACTTCCTCAGCATACTCGGCGGAGCGTATGTCTGAGAAGAAAGGTGCCGAGCGCGGAAGGGCAAAACGTCCGGATGAGGTTCAACGCGAAGGACGAGAGAGCGTGGCTTCGGTCAAGAAGATGTTGGTCGGTGAAAGCCATCAGACCCAGGCAGATCTCCACGCGACTTGACGCGCATGACTGGTGAAGAGGCTTTCCGGAGAAGGATTCCAAAGCGATGTGTGGCAGAGCGCAGCCAACCGAAAGAAACACACAGCGGAGAGGCACCTTATCGTTTGCGTGACATCAACTCGGAAAGAATCAAGGCCTGAAACCAGAGACTACTTTGCCAGATCGAAGAAGGTCTTCTATTCCACAAACTCTCTACGATGGACGGCGTGATTTGTTGGACAATCAAAGTTTTGGGGATGGAGAAGGCACTTCTTCAACTTAATAAGCTGTGAGTTATGCTCCAATTGAGGGAGGTGCGGACCAGGAGGAAAGTGCAAGTCTCAATCGAATCCACGCGAGCGGAGGCGGGGTGAGATTTGGATGAAGAAGTCTCAGGAAGCGGCTGGAGAGGCGCATCTTACAGTAGCTACCACCCAAGTTGGGCAAGAGCACCGTCATATTCGAGGATGTTCGGCGCAAGCGGCTTTCCATGCTTCACTGCCTCCAACGTGACAGACGGCAGAGCGTGCGTCATTCAAAGAAAGTGCTGTCTGGTGAGGGGATACCTCTGACAGTAGCCTTCACGCGAGTCGTGCTTGGTTGTGTGTTGGACGAAAGGACCTGAGACCAGTCGAGAGAGGCAGCTTGCGTCCGCAGCTTCAAGGTGACATATATCGCGGGTTGATTCGGTGGTAGAGAGCAGTGAGTAGCTACAATTTATAGCAAGTCCAACGCGATTTGCGGCGTGATGTGCTTTTGGGAGGAGAGACCTCAAGCAGAGACATCCAGCGTGCTTGAATAGCCAGAAAATGACGTACGTCACAGCCTGGTTGTATAATAGAGAGCGATACTTCAAGAAAGACATCACTTTTCAGCTGTCCCACCACGAGTTGCGGCGAGATGCGCTCTGAGGAAGAGCACCCTGAGAGGTATAGGCGGCGTAATCTGAAAGCTCCACTTGAGTTAAGGCGCAGTACGGCTCAATTGAAAACAGCGCCTGCTGTCGAGCGGACGCACAATGGGTAGTCTTTGCGCGGCTTGCGGCGTGATGTTGTCTGGAAGTGGAGAGTGGAAAGTGGGTAGCGAACCAGCAAGGAGTACTTTCAACGCGAGTTGCGGCGTGATATGATTCGGAAGCAAGATGTGGTGTGGATGGTGAACCAGCAAGAAGTAGTTGAAGAACTTGAAGTACCTGAAGTACTTGGGGTACTTCCAACGCCAGTTGCAGCGTGATGTGATTTGCAAGCAGAGTTTCTGCAGCAAGAGACAGTTCTCGCGCGACTTGCGGCATGGTGTTGTGGATCCGAAGTAGGAGGTAGGAAGTTACCCTTGCATGAGAAGGTTCTTGCTCGAGTTGCGGCGCAATGTAATTTGGAAGCAGGATGTGTCTGTAGGATAAGACAGTTTCCACGAGAGTTGCGGCATGATCTGGCTCGCAAGCAGCGAATGTGCTGCAGCAAGAGATAGTCCTAGCGCGAGTTGCGGCATGATGTGGGTTCGGAAATGAGCAGTACCCTCAGTCTGAAGCAGCTCTCGTGCGATTCCGGGGTGATGTGATTTGAAAGTAGCGAATGGCTGCAGTAAGAGATAGTCTTGGCGCGAGTTGCGGCATAATGTGCTGCCGAGATAAAGAGCAACTGCAGTATAGAGTAGCTCCTACGCGAGTTGCGGCACAACATGATTCGAAGACTGAAAGTGGGAGGTGGATGACAGAGGAACTTTCGAAGAAGCAGTTCTCGCACGAGTTGCGGCATGATGTGCTGCAGAAGTAGGGAGTAAATCCAGTATAGAGCAGCTTCTACGCGAGTTGCGGCATAACGTAGTTCCGAGATGGGAGGCGGGAAGTGGATAGCAAAGGAACTTTTGAAGCAGCAGTTCTCGCGCGAGTTGCGGCATAATGTGATTCGAAGATGGGAGGCGGGAAGTGGATAGCAAAGGAACTTTCGAAGGACCAGTTCTCGTGCGAGTTGCGGCACAACGTAATTCGTAGATAGGCAGTAGGAAGTGGGATGTGCATAACAGAGGATCTTCCAGTAAAGAGCAGCTCTCGCGCGAGTTGCGGCGCAACGTAATTCGGAGGTAGGTAGTTGGAAGTAGGAAGTGCATAACAGAGGAACTTCCGGTGTAGAGCAGCTCTCACGCGAGTTGCGGCACAACGTGAGTCGGAGATGGGCAGTGGGAAGTGAGATGTGCATAACAGAGGATCTTCCGGTAGAGAGCAGCTCTCGCGCGAGTTGCGGCACAACGAAGTTCGTAGATGGGGAGTAGGAAGTGGAAAACAAAGGAACTTTCGTGGTGCACACATACCTTGTGAGGCTAAGTTAGCGCGTGCCTCCTCTTCTGTTGAAGGAAGAGAAGGCACGCACTAGAGGGCAGTAAAGTATAAAATACAGGAAATCCGGTGATAAACAGGATTGTCGGATAATGGATAATGATGGAGGAAGAGAGGTGAGAAAGAAGGTGTTGTTTTGATAAAGTCTGACGCTGGAAAAGCTTGACACGTGCTGACTAAGCGAGACGACAGTGAATGTGATATCAAGTGACTGATTGTCGTTCACTTGTGTCCCTTGCATGCACATGTTGATACTACAGTCCCTTGCATGCACTTTTGTCCCTTGCATGTTCACTTATATCCCTTGCATGCACATTTTGGGGCTCTCAGTGGCCACCGAGGCAGAAGAACATTTGTTTCTGCATTTTGATGGGAGGTTGTTTGTCTATCGTTGGGCACCGAGAATAGCACTTTGTCTAGTGTTCTGTCATTATTTCGACGCTGCAGTTCAGCTCTCAGTGGTCATCGACTCGGTAGAGAAATACTTTTTGCATTTTGATGGGCACACTCTTTCCTGGTATAGGGCAGCGGGGATAACACACCGTCTAGTCTTCTCTCTCTGTTCTGACGCTGCAGCTTAGCTCTCAGTGGCCAACTACTCTGCGAGGGAATACTTCTTGCATTTTGATGTGATCGATTTGCCTGGTATAGGCCATCGGGGATCGCATTCTTCTGCTTCTCTTCTCTGAATTTATGCGCGAACATATCACGTATATGTCATTCTATGGAGATGTCCTCGTACTTGCCCACGAATGAAGCCATAATGCTTTTGATATCAAGCAAAACGGTTCAAACATTACGAGATATTAATATTTCAGTCTCACCAGATCCTCTGCTATTGCTCAACTCAGGGACAAACTAGAGACTGCAAGTTTCAGCATGTTATGCGTCGAAAGAAAGAACTGTTGACGCTGTTCATATGCTTCAGGGAAGGGACTCGCTTACTAAGCAAGCGAGTGATCTTGTGGGCTCGAGGACATGATTGGTCGATGGTTGCCTGGCGATGTCATCTTGGCTGGTGATTCAGCATGGACCTGCGCGCGTTTTTCGAGACATAAAAGGTCCCTTCTGTTCTCACATTATCATCTTGCATTCATAATCAAGTGTAAATTTTGGTTTTTGAGCAGCAGAAACGAAGACATTGGTTCTCCTGTACCAACTGTCGTATGGTACTGCTTGCAACATTGATAACTCTTCTTGGTATCCTCCAGCTGGCCTTCCACTTTGGCGCAGCAGACGACCAGGAGTGGACATTTCTTCCGTAGCAGCAATAACATCATCTTCTCGTGCTTCATTCTTGCGCCTGTCACATGTACATCATCGTTTCCGTCCCCATGCTGATTCCCGTCTACCTTGTGTTTCTGTGACATCTCTGCAGCAGAATGAACACTGATTTGTAGCTGAAAACAGATGGTCGAGTTTGTTTTGAATTGGGAAGCACTGTGGCATAGTGACTGTGCATCTCAAGCACGATCGCATTCTGGCTCAGTCTTCCGGCAGAGTCTTATCTAGCAGCACTTCTTCTCAAAACCAAGTAGGCGCGGTGTCAGATATCGGATCTCGTGGCACAGCGTTCCATCTCTCCTGCCCCGTCTTCCACACACCCGGACCACCACGTTGCCACCTGTATGTCGCCCAATACTCAAGCCGTGGCAGTTTGTAAGCTCTCTGCCCAAACCTCGTCACTTGATCATTCCACATGCCATCGGTAAGCAAACGCTGACACCATTCCTGAGGTATGGGCCACAGTTTCTTCGGCCGGCTTCTATCAACAGGCAGGTAATCATTCATGATTGCTTGCGCCCCCGCGGGATCATGCACAAACCATTGATCTTCATTCTCATCGAACCAGAGTCCAAATGCTGGCGAGATGTTTTGCCAGCCATCCCAGCCCAAGCTCATAGGTGGTACCCAGATATTCAGCGACTTGATCATTCCACCGAATACGAATTCCTCGAATGAACAACCTTGTTCGTTTGTCCTTTTTCCTGGAAGCCAAGGTTCGAAAGGGTGGTCCAGGACAGGCTTTGGGAAGTAGGCTTTTCCGAACGCGTGGACGAATTCGTGCAAGATGGTGATGGCGAGCGTTACGGTTGTACGAGCTAGTACTCCTTCGGCGAGGATTGTGATCATCTTGTTTGGTGGTATGCCGGCGGCTCGCTGAAGTGTATCGTATGTCCTGTTGCCAGCTCTTGCTTGTTGTTCATACAGAAGCAGTTGAGGACCGAATTGATCGCTCAGGTAAATATCTGATTGGTGAGTATTGCTGATTGTGTCAGGAGATGTCATACTATCGGTTGCGGTTTGGAAAACTTACGGTACTGTTGCTTGGACGTAGGCGTTATTCACTATTGTTGACTTGGTCACACCGAATCGATTGAACTCCGAGACCTCGGAGACCTCCCAATTCCAATTCGTCCAATTTTGTAAGGCACACACTCTATTGTACGTTTGCACCAGTTGAGCATCCGACAATGCAGGTGGCTGCATCATGATATGGCAAGGGGTGTTGAAAGTGGTACTTTGTACCTGCGTCGTAGGCTCAGATAGAGCAAAGAAGTAGCTAAGGGTTGTTGGGTCGTCGAGAACAGCCGTCGCGAGCAATATAGCAGGAAGCAGAAGTCTGTATAAATCATCGCTAGTGTTATTCCACAAATGCTTTCGAAAGACTGGATGGATGAGTTCGTTAATATCGGCTCCGGGATTTCGGAAGTAGTGGAAATGGAGTGGACCGATGGGTAGATCGTTGTAAGGCTCCCGCGGAATCTTCTGGTTGATGAACCCAGCGGCTTCTAGAACTTGCAATCCATATTTCTCAATCAATGGGTGGAAGTCTGGTGCCATGCTTGGGGGACCCAGATGATGGGTGATGGGCCAATCATCGGGTCGGAATTTACCCTCCCCGGTAGTATCGTTGTGGTTGATGGGTCTGACTTCAAAGGAGGTGCCATCTGCACCAAGGCGAGAGGTGTAGTTTGCGGATTGTTTAGACCAGTGTTTGAAGGCGACGTTGCCTTCCTGATCCAGCTCGATATCTTGGGGCAGGCTTGGTGGGATTTGTACTACTGTATAGTCACGCGGCTCGATAGCCAAAGCACCTGACAAGTTCATGCCGATTGGATTAGCCATTTGTTGATTTGCGATGATATCTAGTACAGCGAGGCTTCTGGGAAACCTTTCAACAAAAGTAGACTCCGAATCACCATCATTGGTGGATAGCTTGAAGCACCGGATGCGGGTATCATATCTACAAAGAAGCTCAAGATTTTGTCTCGACAATGGCTGTGAGCTTGGTGACCCCAAGTCATGAACAAAGGAACGGTACATCAGACGAACGTTGACTTTCTGCTGCTGCGGAGTCTTGCAAGATTCATCATAACCTTTGCCGTTTTCTTACATCCAAGTGGGTGCTTGTGGTCCATTGTCAAAATCTCCCCATCTATTCTGACCAGTAGACCATATCCCCTTCTTCCTAAGATCATTCAATCGATGCACTGCCCAGTCATCGAATCTGGGTAATTGCAGCGACCGCAGTCCGTATCTCGGTACCTGCTGCTCCCATGTCTCTTTGGTGCTCAAGTCGTGGACGAACCTTTGGAGCACTGGATACAACGTGTGCGGCGTATTGAAAGCCTGGTCCTTACCTTCTGTCATGACACGGGTGGGTCCTTTTCCACCAGGAAGAGACCCAACTTCCCATTGATCCCATTTTTTGGCAAAGTACATCCCAAATGGCGCACATAGCCTCTGTCTATGATCTTCATCCCTGTCCATGGGTGGCAGATATTGCGACAGTCCTTCTGGGCAGCCTCCCATGATGAAGAGGGTGAAAGCGAAACCTGCCTCGTTGCTTCTGTTGCCGTTGATCCAAGGCTCACCTGGTTCTCCTGTTGGAACATGCCAGGCTGCTGTGAAGGCATGGGCAAATTCGTGTAGCAGGGTTTCGGCCAGTAAATAATGTGTACGTTCAACAGCCGACGCAATGTCGATCTTGATCTGGTGAGTCTTGGGTACAAATCCTGTCCGTAGGGGAAGCTTCAGATCTTTCAGGTGGAGGTCGGTCCCATTTGACACGTCCATGTCAAATTGCTGTAGGATCTCGAGGAAACCTTCACTGACTACGATGTCTGTTTGATAGGTAAACCTATTCGACGTCAATGATTGCACGAGGCTTCTCTTCTCAGCGTGACTTACTCTTGTCCTGCTTGCACAAGAAATTTTTCTGATTTTTGCTTAGATTTTCCTTTCTTGCCTTTTTCCTTTTCGACCTTGCCTTTCCCCTTCTTGTCGACGTCTCCTTTCACATAGCGAGGTTTCATCATACCAGTGCAGTTAGACTTTGACATCCTGTGGACCGACTCAAATTTCAAGGTAGTGAAATCACACATCTTTCTGATTTTCGCATAAGCTTCGATCTGCTTTTCTCGGGATAGCGTTTCAGGAATAGTTGCGATGTTACATTCACCGAGAACATCGTCGGTGAATGTGCCCATTTCCTCAGGACCAGCAGCCATCGCACGGAAATAGGTCAGAGTGATTTCGTCGTCGAGATATGCACTTGCTATCAGTAGTGCTGGCTCAATCACCTTATAGTCTTCATCCTCGAGATCCTTCCACATGGCCTTTCGGAAGACTGGATGGATACAAAGGCTCTCGTTGTCTCCCGGATTTCTGTCCTCTGCTGCTTGTCCTTTCGGCCGGGCGTAGTCATCTGGATCTTTGGAGACGTAGTTGATAAACCCAGCTTTCTTCAAAACTTGCAATCCCCATTTTTCGAGCAGAGGATGCCAGTCTGGAGCCATGCTAGGAGGACCCATCATGTACTTTGCGGGCCATTGCCCTAGTGCATCGTCCTCAGTCTCGCCGACGTTTTGAATGTTCATTTGACGAACTTCAAAACCATTGCCTGCATCTCTTCTTGCGGTGAATGCCCAAGAATGTTGACTCCAGTTTGCGTATGATGGCAGTGCAGGAGGATAAAGTGTGCTGTAGCCGCGAAGTTGGACGTCTCCGTTGCTATCGATCATCGTTTGATCGAAGCCGTTGTCGCTGCCATTGTCGTCACTGCTTGCTAAGCTGCTTAGCGAGTCGCTGTCGATGTCCATGGGATCCATATCGTTGAGGGTCCAGGTCGAGCGATCACCTCGAAGTATGGAATGGCTCTTTCTTGGTAATTTGACCTTCCACTTGTACGGCAGTAAGAATGCCTTGCTGTACTTCAAAGCTGATCATCTGGAAGCGGAAACAGAATGGACAAAGACTTGAGAATCGATGCTGAGTTGAGTCTCGGCAAAGGACAAAGCAAAAATTGTTCCGCATTCGGCTAACGACAGCCACTTATGTCTCCGACACGATGTTCTTCCAGCGAGCTTGCATCATTTCCATCTTTCCAATCTTACACTGATACTCTGATTCGGACAGCCACCCCCATCAACTCTCAAGCATGTCCTCAAGAACCTCCCAGTCCCCAGACTGGCCTGAAGATCTCTGGACCAACATTTTCAAAGCATGGACAGGCTTCAGTCCTCTCAATCTCGCTACCATCGTAGGCGTCTACTACATCATCGCTATCATCTACGATCCCCACAGTTGCACCACCACAACTCGCTCCGGTCAAGTGTTTAGATGTGCAGCTTGGATCGCACCTTTCGTCCGCCTCCACAATGTAAGCCCTCGCTCTCCATCTGACTCAATCGAACACTCTGCTGACAAAAGCACAGGTGGCAAAGTGGATTGTCAAGTTCTACCTTCGCATTCCAAAGATGTTCAGGATAGTGATGAAGGATATTGGGCTTGAAGGTCTCGTGTGGATCCCCAAGTACGGCTTTTGGCTTTTCAGTGCACTGTGGACGCTGCCTTGGGTGGCCAAATTGCCGCTGCTTTGGTTCACTTGGTTGGTTGGGATGTTGCCTTCTGGTCTGGTTGCAGCTGTTTTGCTGTACACTGTTTTGAACGGCCAGGAGAGCTTCAACCCAGACTTCATCATTCGGTTTATGAACAGGAACTGAAGTTGGGAATTTGTTGGACTCGAGGTGTGGTTGTGTGGTAATATTATGGATCCAGCCGATTCAGGTTCTCCCTCCACGCATTTGCAGTGTCGTTACTTTGCAGACTTCAATCTCAAGTCGAGTTCTCCTTGTCCATCAACCTGTCTCTCATGGGGCTCTCGTGGCTTTCTTTGTCGTCTTTTGCTTCTGACCAGTTGGAATGGCCAAGTTGTCTGGATCACGATCTTGCAGTGCTTCGCCGTGGCTTTCGGACGCTTTCTTTGAGGCGCAGACTTTGACATGATTGGAATGGATTGTTGATGACTGAGGAATCAATGGAATATTGAACAAAGAGAAAGTATCGTGGTTGGGGAAAGCATCTTTTGTGTCTGTCTTATTCCAGCCAGGGTGGGTGGATCAGCAGCTTTCGAGGAATGCAGATATCGCCGAAAACGGAACGTTAGGCGTAGAACGCCGAAAGCAGCCAGCCATCATTTCAGATCAGCTCAGACACCAGAAGCATGTCGTCAAACTTGCCGTCAAGATGGACTTTCAATCCCGGGGTGATGCCGTCAGCATAGGCGGGGAAAGAGCTTTGAGCACGAGCCACCTCCGCCATCAATGTCGAAGATTTTCGAGAAAGTCGAAGCTTGTCGCGACTTTTTGACCATCGCGCCTTCCATTTGTCGCATCGCAGATTCCACAACACCTTGCCGCATCGCTCCTTCCTGATTTCAGTCGGTCAAACATTCAGATATCGCATCACTCACATCAAAATGGTACGCGCCTCCCCCATCACTTCAAAAGCCAGCATCTGACACAACCCAAGGCCCCAACATCAGGCAAAAAACGCACCACCATGCGCGCCAAAGTCGCCGCAGCCGCCCGCCCCGCAACAACATCCCCGAACGTCACCACATCCTCTTCGAATACCAAAGCCGGAAAGCGCGCCCTCAAACACGACACCCTCATCTCCCGCATCGAGAAATCCCAAAAGAAACCTTTGAAACGACGTCGTCCGGGGAAGAAACTGAACACCGCGTTGGACTCGCTGGCGGATGCGTTGCCAGAGCTAGAAGAAGAAGAAGAAGACGATGAATGGGAGGGAATAGATGAGGATGGAGATGCACAGGATACAATGTTAGGGGCATTGCGCAAACAAGTGCGTGTGAGGAAAGCTAAACCCACGGATGGAAAGATGAAATTGAAAACGTTGAAGTCGAGACCGGGGGCTTTGAAGAGGAAACAGAAGATGGAGGAGAGTGAGAAGGAGAGGTTTGGGAGGAATTTGGCTAGTATGAGTGTTCAGCCTGCTGCGGGTGCTGCTGCTGCTGATCAGACGGATGGGTCGGCGAACAGGTGGGCTGCGTTGAGGGGGTTTATCGGGCAGACTTTGGAGCAGAATCCTGGGTTCAAGAAGGCTTGAGATTATGAGAATGATGGATGAGAAAGTGTAATTTTACTGAATTGGAAGAAATGAGTATGCTCTCCTCCGCCAATCAGACCTCGAAACGTACCTGTCAAAATGCAGTAAGTTTTTCTGATAATCCTGAATTTCCAATGAGAGGAAATAAACAGATCGTCTTTCTTTGGACAAATCTCAAAAACCGAAAAATATCTTGCCTTTTGACAATAGATTAAAAGAACAGCTAGGCAGCTAGAGATGCAGCAAGGGGCTGTTGAATCTACACTCCTATCTCCCCCTTGCTTCCTCCCTATATACTTAATAAGAGCTAACCCCTTACATTTGCGCGCGGAATAGCGCGGAACGTTATATTTCACAAACGGTCTAGAGATAGGATATAACTATAGACGATTAAGATACGCTAGCCTATGCGAGTAGTATACGTGTTACTATTAATAGATAGAGATGCTAGCAGTTTCCATGTCCTTTCTATAGTAGGTTCCACTACATAGCTAGATAGAGGACTCTTTTAAGACGTCGTAGTAGTTGTAGAGTAGTCTTAAGGATAGTAATAAGCTTTATAAAGATCTTCGTCGCCTTGCTCGATAATGTTACGGCGCTTCTACTTAGAGCGAATGTAGTCGCTACGCTTCTAGTCTTAAGATTTATGTAAGCGAAGTCGAAGGCAGGCGAAGTAATAGATGTGTCGAACCCGTTTTCGTTTAAAGCAACTCGATCCTACGATGCTTCGTTTTCGCGGCTAGTATTTCTCGATCGCGTGATTTCGTAATCAGAAAATGAGATTTAAACTTGTCGTAGAGGAAGATGTCTATAGGTAAAGATAGGAGTCTCTAATTTAGTTACGATAGGTAGAGTAGTCTATAGATGGAGTAGAGTAGAGTTAGGGTTAGATCTACTCTACTCTAGTAGGCCTTAGCATAGAGTAGACTCTAGTAGACTCTAACCCTAGAGTCTACTAGAGTCTAGTTATATAGGCCCCCTATAGAGTAATAACTACCGTTCGAGCCTCGGTCGCGACGTAGATGTTCTCTTTTTGCACTTTATTAAACTTAGTCTAAATAGTTTAAATCTTTAATAAAACTCGGAACAGCATATAGTTATGTGTTTGCCATGTTTGTTTCTATAATTTAGACCTCCTACGGAAGTGCCGTAACTAGTTTAAAGGTCGTACCTAGGTTTGTAATAATGCTATGTCGCATCTAACTCTTTATACATTAGGCCTCTTTAATGGCCTCGCTAGATAGCTTCCCCCTCTAGGGTGTTACTATGTTTCTATAGCTAGAAAAGACTCGCTTAGGCTTATTAGACATAGCTAGTATCGTAAATAAATCGCGGGCTATTCGGGATAGCCTAGGATAGGTATGTTTAATGCGTAGTTTTAACTAGAACTCGAGGGGATAGTAGACATTAGGGATACGGCCTTTAACGCACTACCTAGTATACTTATCGGTCTCGGGGGTAACGATGTTAGCATCCTCCTTATCTAAGGTTAAGGTAGCATCTATCTATGCTATAGCATTAGTCGCCCGGTCATTATTAGTAGGCATAGTTTCGACTACGATCTAGGAGTAATAGGACGTCCAAAATTCCTATACCGCTCGCTCTAAGGTAACAAGCTAGTCCTATCGATTCTTCTACTTTAATCTAAGCTATCTCTATATATAAGCCGGATGTAGCACGACTACTACGACATAGACTAGGGATTAGTCTATCATCTAATAATATTTATCTAGCTTTTTCTATACTAGGTTAACCCTAGTAGCTAACATGCGATGCTCTTAACTTAGCGTAGGCGGTGCTACTAGTAATAACGACGGAGGGGGAGGCGGAGGAGGTAGTAGTAGTGCTATCGAGGTAGTAGCTCGCCTTCCTTTAGCGGTCTTAACTACCTTACGTATAGGTCGGTAAACGGGTAGGTCTTCGTCGAGGTCGATATTCTAGGTGTCTTAGGACTAAGATTAAGACTAGTAACTTACTACTACCGTGCTTTACGATGTAGGGGTATTGCTCGTTAGTAAGGGAACCCTTAAATATGCCTGCTCTAGCTCATAGATAGTATATTAATCTTTAAGCTTCTTAAAATGCGAGAATAGACGTTCTATAGTAGGGATAACTTGCTATATAACACTATAGCTAGCACTAGTGCCGCGGCCCTTAAGGCGCTAAGTAAACTGCTATACTAGCTTAAGGATCTCATAATATTTAGTTAGCATTACCTAGTCGTCCTAAGTGATGAAATCTTCTAATATTCCTAGCTTCTTGCGCATCTTCTTAGGGCATGGCTTTATACTAAAATTAGTCTTCTTATTAACGTAGTCTTACTAGTCTCTTTAAGTCTTATAATAGAAGTCATCGATGGTAGGGCGGACTAGAATAAAGACTTAAAGGGCGTCGAATACCGAGTTCTAGCGGGTGTCGTTTATAGCATGCAATTCTACGACCTTAGTAAGCAATAGGTGCTCCCTCTAAGCCTTCTTAAACTCCTTATTTCGCTAAGGCGATGCGCGTATATAGACAATCGTATTTCTAACTTTACTAATAGGCCTACGACGTCGCTAACACTCGAGCTCCTACTTAGTTACCTCGACACTAGTAAGGGCTATAAGGAAGGCATCTTCGTTAATACCCTATAATAATGCGCGTATAACAAGATTAAAGATATAACCGGCGTACTATAGTCGTCGATGCTATACGTTAAAGGAGAACTCCTCGGCTAATGCGGCGATATAGGTGTCATTATTTAATGCGTTATTAGCGACAAAGAACCCGATTTTTTCATTAAGTAAGAAGCGACTAATGATCTTAGTAATAGTCTTAGCGATGTTAGTGCCTATATGTTTGCCGTATTACTATAGAAGGGCAAGAAGGAAGGTCTTTAAGTTGCTATACTTATCTACGAAATGAACGTTAATACTATAAAGAGCCTTAAGATTGCGAGAAGTCTAAAGATCAAAGGAGAAGTAGATAGAGGAGGTAGCTAAGCGTAGCTGTTTAGTAACAATGCTGATATAGCTATTATAGACCTAAGAAATCTACCGGCGTAAAGTGCTATAAGAAGGAAGGTAACCTCGTGATTTAATAGCTAGATTTAGCATCGTAAGGCATTACTATATATAAGGAGATTTAAGTAACCGGAAGGTAAGGTTGTTATATATAATAAGGGTAGTAATGGCGCCCTTCTAAGCCGCCTTATTAAAAACAGTGCCGTAGCGGTTAATGTCCTACCTATAGGAAGAATTCGAGACTCTTAACGACGTAGGCTAGCTCGAGACTTAATCTATAATACTACGAGTCCTCTTTAACCTTAAACCGTCTCTATCGATATTATAGACGTCGAGGAGGTGCGAGATAGCGCTATCCATGCCGTTAGTAATGTTATAGTTATATGTTCGATAAGAACGTTACTTATAGTAGCTTATATAGACCTAGAAGTACTTCTGCGGCATTACCTACTTTTTCTACATCCGCTAGCTATACTTCTAGATGTAGCTCTTACTAGCACCCTTACTATTGTTAGTGCCTTTAAGATGTAGTAGAAGGGACTAATCGACGGAGGAATAGTAGGTAATATCGGCTTAATCTTATTTAGATAGGTTAGGCGTAACACTACGGAAGTTGTCGGTTCTTTAGAGCTCGGTAGGTACGCGGATTTTAGAGGTGTTCGGTACGGAGGATAGCACTTCGGAAAGGGTGTTAGTATTAGCTATAAAAATAGTTAAGGGTTAAAGGGGTTAGTAATGTAGAGTTAACTCGACGCGCCTAAGTGTTGACTTCTTAGAATTTTCGAGGACGTTAGAGTTAGCTAATTAGAGGTGCCGGAAGAAGCCGCTAGCTAATCAGAAGAGGGCTTAGCGCGCCAAGCTAGAGTCCACTAGAGTACTAGAGTAGGAAGCCCTCTAATCCACTCCACTCTAATGCCTACTAGAGTCTAGTAACCTAGAGTCCACTAGACTAGACTCCAGTGGAGTGGATTATTACTCCATCTATAGACTACTCTAGCGACAGGCTATGATGATGGCAAGATATGGAACACTAGCAATGTCTTGTGCAGCCGAGAAGACGTAGCGGGCTCCGTAGAGTGCTAAAGAGATGACATGCGCGCGAGTTGACGCAGGGCGGCGACTCCTGCTCGTGGGTTAGTGATAAGAACAAGAGCTAGCACGAGCAGTGTTGGGTACCTTTACACAATAGATGATGTGGGAAACAGATGCGAGCAATCGATCTCCAAGCGTGAACAGTCTGCGCGCGAGTTGGCGCAGAGTTCTGATTTTTGGTAATTAGTTAGTGATAGGAAACAATGAGCCAGCACGTGCAGTGTTGCTTACCTTTGCACAATAGACGATGTGAGAAATGCATGAGTTTCAAGCCAAGATGACAGGCCCGCGAGCCGGCGCAGAGCGATAACTTCTGCTCACGATTTAGTGACAAGGATATCAACTAGCACGTGCAGCATCACTGACTTGTGCCTGATGGATAAAGTAAAGAAAGAGATGGGTTTCAAGCAAAATAACTTGCGCGCGAGTTGGCGCAGAGTGTTCTCTTCTGATCGCAAGTCAGAGACAGAAGTCCGAGCTTGCGCGTAGGGTGTTACTCACTTCTGGAGATAGTGGTAGACAGAATGTACTCAGATGTATCCCCAGCAAACATGACATGCGCGTGAGCTGGTGAAGAGCGTTGGCTGTTGGTCGTGAGCCTGGGGAGGGAACACGAGCTGCCACGAGCAATACCGCTGATCCAAGCTGATGACGGATGAAAAGGATGAGGGACAGAGGGATCCCAAGCAAAGGTATCATGTACGCGAGTTGGCGCAGAGCGTTGACTTCTGTCGTGAGTTAGAGGAGGGGAGACTGGCCAGGAGGTGTCATATTGCTGACCTTTACGGATGATGGGACATCACACGAGAAGCTCATGGGGTTCAAGCAAAGATAGTGCGCGTGAGTTGGTGCAGAGCGTTGACTTTTGGTCGTAGGTTGGAAGAAAGGATACCAGCCACAAAGGCTATATTACTGAACGGTACGAATAAGAGTCGGCAGTGCGAGAATGAGCTGAGGTTTGACGATGGCCTCCGCCGTCTATCTCCAAGTGATGCTCGAAACAACCTTCGATGGTGGCATGTGAGATTCGAACTCGTCGCAGATGACAATCACTCTGGCGGCGCTTGAAGCACATCTGAAGTGGCGCCTGGAACATATGCAAAGTGCTCGCGGGATCTTTGAGGCATCCTCGCAAGCCTGACACAGAGACCTCCAAGGGCGCTTTGTGCTCACTGCTCTTATTGATATGTTTTCGAAGGTCTGGTCGAGTTGTTTACCGCCTCCACAAAGGAAAGCGGGTAATCAGAGAAGTCCAGTCAAGGTGAAGAACACATAGTCATGACGACAGACGTAGTTGGCTGACGGTATCTTGGTGCGAGGTGGTGAATGATGCATGTGTGGACATTTTGCTGTGTTTGTAAGAATGTGGTTAATGAGATTTGGGAGGTGGAAGCACGGGCATGGTTGATATCACCAGCTCAGATGGAAAGCCCGCGGATGACGCGACGAGTTGAGTCGACCCTTTGGCTGCCTGAAGAGTTACCAGCCATACTACCGCACCTACGATTAGAGTAGGTCCGCAATCAAATCGATAACGTGGAGACCATGGTTATGGGTGATTCACGAACGTCCTTTGCCCTGGATTGGGAGCAGGTTTACTCTCTGGCTGCCTGGCTGTTTGCCTATCTGGTTGGAAGCTGTGATGAGAGATGGGTCTGCGGTTGAGCAAGATCGTACTTTCTTGAGCTTCACGCATGTTGATAGATGGCTTCGACCGTGGATACTTTTGGAGATGTAAATAGTTGCGATGTTGTCCTTCTAATACTGTTTGAAGACTGGACAAGACTGCTTAGAGTTCAAAGGTAAATCTTGTGAACAGTAAGAAAAGAATAATTGCTGCGGTGCGGTCCTTATCAAGACCCCTCGGCGCTCGCTTACTACATAGGCGAGAGTCATCATTCACCATCACAAAGTCAGGTGAAGAGATCTCTGAGTGACGCGTTCTGGCGTCAACAAGCCTCCCTTCTTGACACCAACACGCCTATCCACTACTTTGCTTTTCAAAATTCTCAACCAATACCAAAACCAACCACAACAATCATCGTTCGTCTCGTCATGCAGATCTTCAACCACCAAGAGCCACAGGACGATTACCAGGCTATGGACTTGGACAGACCCACTGTCGGCCAACTTCGCCTGCCTGCTCACATCCCCCAACACCTTCAGCCTGCGCCTGTCTTCCATCCCCCTCAGCCCGCTCCCGTCTTCCATCACCCTCAACCCGCGCCCGTGTTCCATCCCCCTCAGCCGCTCGTCCTCTACCTAGACTTGCTTCCATCGGACGGTGATGCCACCAGGTGGAAACCTCACTTCCCCGGGTACCATGTCGAGGCACCTGACGTTGCAAATTCCCAGCAATTCGCGAACAAGTTTTGCGGCCAGCAAGACCTCCAAGCTCTTTGTGGTACGTCAAACGAACAGCACTCAGACGCGACGTTTACTGACATATATTCTAGGAGGGCTCTTCTCTATCAGGATGTTTCCCGTGGGATACCAGATTATGAGATCGAACCGTGGAGACATCAAGATCTATGGCCACCCGAGCGGTTCTACTTACAAAACTTTGGTCCAGTTCGGTACTCACATCGCTTCCATGATGAAGGAAGATCTGATCAACTGCGGCTGTATCCCCTGCAACAAGGTCCACTGGCGCAGATACGCCCCTGCCGATGCTGTCATCAGAGTCGGACTCCCTCGTGTGCCAGGTGGAGCTGTTACTGTCGCTCTTGCCCAAGCCGCCCACCGAGCTGCTCAAAATCCCCCCGTCGCTCAATGGCGCCGCATTCAGCCTCGACGTCCAGTTCACCCCCCCGTCGATCCCATCCTGGCTGTCGACCTTTCCTGGACCCACCATTCCAGAGACGACCTGCAGGAGACCTTGGCCCTCCTCCGCATCCTCACTGCCAACCTCGATGGCATTGATGCAGTCGTTCTCGCTGCACTTACCGACAACAAGGCTCTCTGGGAGCCCGACGTTCACAACTTCTACGCCTATGTGCGCCGCCCTGAGGCTCACACGGTCGAACTCGATGGCCTCTGGCAGCAATGGTACGAACATCAGGTTGCCGGTTTTGATTTAATCAGAGCTCAAACCAAGACCGAACAGGCCGCTCAAAAGAGCTGGGAGCTCTTGCAGCGCGCCAAAGACGTTCAGAACCTGCCAGAGTGGCAGAAGGAGACCATCCAGAAGGCCATGCTGGAGTTGGAGGATGTAACTCCTCTTGGTCTCTTCGGAGCTTTCCATTGAGGTTCTACTGGTCATCCAGCTCAGGGCGATAATTCTGATCGTTCTTCAAGGGCCCTTCGAGGCAGTTGTGAAACAGTTCATGTTTCTTTCATTGTTCCACTAGTTTTTGTCGATGCAAGCATATGACTCTGCCATGCAAGGCTTTCTTTATCGTAGTTTAGATGCTCTGTATCACGGAGCCGTTGCCTCTACCACAGGAGGCCAAGAAATCAAACATCACCGCTTTTTCTTTAACAGAATTCCTCAAAATCACTTTTCAGTCGTCATTGCTCTCCACTTGTCTCACGTACTGTAGTCGTCATGTTTTCATGTCATTTTGCAAAGTATGTTTGTTCAGCAACGGTTTCTTCATTGCATGATTATCATCTAGACATCACCACCTTCTCCATTCTCCACCTCTTACCTCGGCTCTAAACGTCTAACTTACCGTACAATCGTGTCAGTCTTGCTGTCAGCCTTGCTGTCCGTCTTGTTGTCAGTCTTGTTATCGATCCTCCACTTCCTCTCTCAACCAGCATAAGTCATGGGCTTCAACTGATAGTTAGGACTATCTTCCATATCAAACTCAAAGCTGTACTTACGAGCCGTATCAGGATGCAACTGAGCATTAGCAGCCAATCTGATCGGCTTGGGGAGAGGTTTCAGAGGAGGTGACTGGGGAGGTGGATAGGAGGGGGAGTCCTCGAGGTCGTACTCAAAGCTGTATTTCTGCATCGAGCAGGTTTCTGATTCGAGTTGTTTTGTTTTGGAGTTTTGGGGAAGTATTGGGTGGACCTCGAAGATGGGTAGGTAGTTGCTGATGGGGCTGAGGTTGTGTTGGGATTTGGTGGTATATGTACCTTCTAGTGCTGGAATGGTGAGTACAATGGTCTTTGTCGTGCACAAAGCATGTACAAAGCATTCATCAGGCACGAATGGAATGGGAAAACCTATGAGACCGGAATGAAAGAAGCATTGAGCGATATCGAGATGTTCCGTGCAGGCCATGAAGTCTGAAAGGGGGAGTGCCTTGTTCCTTTATGGCCATTGTGGCATTTTTCTTCATGCCCGATCGTCATTCTTTGTGCATTGCACTTCGGACAAAGCCTTGCACGCGCAAAGGTCTGATGCAGGCATGATATGCTACCTCTTCTAAATATCTACAAATACCAAGCAGGGTCACTTCTTTAGCAACTCAAACTCCAGAAACAGTCAACCAGCCCGCCGGAGATCAACAACCACTCCAAAGATCACGAAATCCGAACAACTACACAAGTAAGTCAGAAAAACTTGAACATAATGTCTAACCCTGCCAAACAGTCCGGGGAATGCCAGGCCTGCCTCGACAATAAGGAGCTGATCGTCCTGCCCTGTGGGCACGCCTCGTTCTGCTCCGAATGCACTATCAGGCGCTTCAGCAACATCACAGAGTCTAGACCAGCCACTTGTTTGGTCTGTTCGAGCGCCGTTCCTCTTGACAGCCTCAAATCAATTCTTCCAGAAGATCTTTACGCAAAGCTCGAGACCGACCTTCACGAATGGTCTGTCCCCGGCCCCCAGCGACTCTACTGCCCCAACACCGCATGCACAAAGTTCATTCATCCATCTAACTACCAAGATCATCAATGCCCATTCTGCGCCGTCAAGATTTGCACATGCAAGTGTCTTGCTCATGAAGGCGAGTGTGCTGATCCGTTCAAGGAAACCCGCGAATTCGTCGACTCAGCTAACTCCCAACAGTGCTCAGTGTGCGGAAACTTGGTCGAAAGACACCAGGGATGTCAACACATGATCTGCGTGAAGTGCGACCATCACTTTTGCATTCTTTGCGCAAGAGACTGAAATCTCTGTCGAGCTAGTTGCGAAGGGAGCACTGCGGACGCTAACATCAATCATGGCGAACACACCGAGACAATCCGTAGCCTGTTGAACAGGCTCCTTGTCGCCATGGTCATGGGACGTGAATATCTTGCGCGATTGAATGGAGGGACGACACCTGGCGTCATCGGCTTCTCAATGAGAGTTGTTCGATTTGCCCGCCTCGATGCTGACTTGGATCGTCATGTTCCAGTGGCGATGATGCATAGGATGGACCAACTCGAGAATTACCTCGAAAGTCGACCTCTCAGAGCCCGCCCAGAGCGTGACGGATATTATGATATGATGCAAGACTGGCTAGAGGAGAGTGCTTTGATCCCCCTTCGAGAATTCGCCAACGCCGATTTCCTCGAGACAGAAGCTGGGTGGGCTTCGTCAATCAAGACTTTGTATGACGGAGAAATGGATGTGAGAGGGCGGAACAACTTGATTCTGATAATCACTGGAGACCTTAGAGCGTCTCTTCCCTAACCTATCACTGACTTCGACCAGAATCATCACGATCGCACTGACCATTATACACATATGAGCTCTGGTAGCCATAACCATATCCACGAATCTAGATCTTTCACAGGTCATTCGCATCGACTTTTAGTCTGTAGTACACAATAAATCTTTTTCTTTTTGCGATCTTCTAATTCCCCTTTGTTTCCGTGGTGACCGTGATCAAATTTCATTGTATGCACGCTCGCCAAATTCAGTCTTTTCCCGCTTTGTTGTCCGGCTGGCCCTTTTTTTCTTTCTTCTCTAAAAACCACGACGAGTTTTTCACACCTCTATTGCTTACACTTACCCAACCGGATTGGATATATCCACTTATTGCGACCACTGTCTGATCTTCAATCCAAGCGACTTGGTCCAGTAACGGCAGCGATGGTCAACAACAATACCACCAACAATAATGCCGCCAAATCTCGAAATTCGAATGGCAACGCGTCAAGACGTGGAAGCAAGCCCAAGAAGCAGCCAGCAGGCAACGGTTCAGACGCAACTGGCTCTACCCAGCAAGGGCGCGCTCAAAACGACCATGCTGCATTTCCGTCTCAAGCCAGACCTGGAGTCAACGCAAGTCGATGGAACACTGGCAACAAGCAGTAAGGCAAGCAGAACAACTGGACAGCCCCTCAAAACAATCAACAAAAGCCACAACAGAGCTCGCTGCCTGTTCAAGCCATGCAAGCTACGCCGCAGCAAACTTCGACAGCATTAAATCCCGCCTCTATCCCTTTTGAACCCCCAAAATCTGGTACCGTTGTGGAGCTTACCGATGCGGAGCTTGGAATCATCACAAGATTGGAGTCTGACAACAAAGAGCTACGGGAACAGCTGTCCAAGATGGAGGCAGAACTCATGGCTAGCCAAAACGACGCAATAGCATCCAAGCTTCAGGAGGTTTCTCTACTGGAGCAATTGGAAACCTCTAAGATAGAGACTTCAGCCACTTCAGAACCTTCCGCTTCAACAACTTCAGCCGACAGTGCGACCAACGCCCGTGTAATCGCCCTCGAGTCTGACAATAAGACTTTACGGGCCCAAGCGATCCATACTCAGGCTGATCTTTCGACCGCTCGATCGACAGAGCAGGAAGCCATCAAACAGAAGCTCGAGGTCGAAACACAAGTTCAAACCCTACAGACCGAGCTTGATGACTTGAAGAAATCCATCGCCCAACAACCATCTCAAAGTTTGAAGGACGAATCAGTCTCAAAGCTCGAGACACAAGTCCAAACCCTCAACACCCAAGTCGCTCAACACCAGGTCGATCTGGATGCCGCTCGAGCTGCAGAGCAAGCTGCTATCAGTCGCGAGACTGCAGCTGTAACAGAATCTGAAGACTTGCGCTCTCAGCTTGCCGCTGCTCAGAAGGAGGCGAGACCGCATGATACAATGGACCTCGCAGTCGCCATACAGACTTCTGGATTGGTGGCCGAAAAGAAGGACCTGCAAGAGCAGCTGATAAGTGCCCGGGAACAGTTGTCAGCAACGTATCTGGCAGAGCAAACTGCGGTAGCAAGCGCAAACAGCATGGTGGTCCAACTGGACACTGCGGAACTCGATATCCAGAGATTACGGGAAGAACTTGACATGGCTACTACTAAGTCGTCGGAGAAGGAAAAGGCTGCAAAGACCAGCAAGACAGCGACGTCCGAGGAGACATCACCAGCCGAAACCACTACCTCAGCCGCGACTGCTGACACCAACGCTCTACAAGACCGAATCTCCCAACTCGAGAAGGAGTTGCAATCATCTCGCGACTCATTGGAGGCTGCAGAAGCCAACAATGTCCCACCTCATGAGGACATCGCCAAACTCCAATCAGAAGTCGAACGACTGAGCAGACAAATATCTCTCACCACCTCGCAAGAAGCCGCAGCCCGCTTAGCAGAAGACAAAGCCATCGAACGAGCAGCAACCGCCAAAAGCGATGCCGAAAGCCTCAGAAGCGAAGTCGTCTTCTTGCGTGAATCCGTCAGCCGCACACAAAGAGAGCAAATCCCCCTGCGCGAGAAGATCGACAAAGCCGACGAATTGCTTAGACAGAAGGATTCGATTATTCGAAGATATCAGCAACGCCATATCGCCGGGCACACCAAGAACGCCACTTCTGAGACTGAAGAGATGACCTCGGGGCAGGAGAAGAAGGCAACTGTCTACATTCGATACAGGAATCCTGAAGACGTTGCTGCTTTGGAGCAACAGGTTCAGGACGCTCAGGCGAACCAGAAGGCGGCACAGGATGAAGTAGCCAGGCTTCGTGCCACGGCCGATGTGCTTCGTGTCGACTTGGACAAGAAAACCACGGCCACTACTGCTGAAGCATCTACCACGAACTCCGAGGTCAATATCGAGATACTCAAACTCCGCACCGAGGTCGACGAGCTCAAAGCAAGGCTGACCAACAGCGCAAGCCTCTCCACGAAAGAGGGCGAATCCAATTACGACCCATTCCGGACCCTCTTAGAAGGCCAGTTGATATTCGCCAGAGCGTTGCTCAAGAGCTCTGAAAACGAAAAGGCCAACTCAATCGCAGAGACAATACGTCTCAGAAAGGAATTGGCGACATACAAACAATTCGAGGTTGATGTTTCTGATACCGTACTCAAGGGCAGAAAAGACTTCGAAACCTTGGAAGCTCAGCTCCGCAAGACAAAGAAGCAACTGCGGAAGTACACCGGCGAGGTCAAGAAGCCCAAGGAAATCACCGCTGGCGCTGTTGAAGAGACCAGTAAGCCCAAGACGAAGGCATCCCACCTTCTCATCCAGACAACTCAATTGGCCACGTTGAAAGAGAAAGATAAGCAGATTGAGGACATTAGGCTTGCGGCAGGATGGGCACACACCAGGCTCACCAAGACCATCGTGGCGCAAAACGACGAGATTAGGAAGCTGAAGAAAAACATGAAGCTCCCCAGCCACGCTTCAAAGGCTTTGACCGCCCCATCCACTGCCCCGTTGCCCAAGCCAGAGCAATGGGCACAACCTCTAGAGATAGTTACTGGCCCAACTCAATCCACTTCCTCGGTCTCTGAGCCAGATCAAAAGGCTCACGATGGCGAAATGCCTGTTGTCTACGCTCAACCTGCTCCCCATTTGCTCCACATCCCCCGCAAAGATGTACAAACCACCATCGATACCGAGATAGCTCAAAGCAGACAGCAATTCGAAGACATCCGTCTCAAACGAGCAAACGCTTTCTCCTCATGGCAACTCGAACAAGCCGGCCAACCACACAGAGAAAAAGCCTGGGAAACTTTGGAAAAGGAGACATTCAAGGAACAACAAGATTTGCGAGAAGAGCTTCAAGTCAGGAAAGAAGCGCTGATCAGGAAGGCCAGATTGGCAGAAGACCAATTGCAGACCAGTCTCAAGCTCAAGAAGCAACAAGAAGCGGCACGAGCTGCGAGTGAGGAGCAGGTCAAGCCAACTACTGAGGAGAAGGTTGCACCTCCACCTGAAGCTCACAAGGGAACACTTCTCAAGGAAACAGAAGAGTCACGAAATGCAAGTGCGGAGCAGGTCAAACAAACCACTGGGGAATTACATGCATCTCCAAGCGAAGCTCTCAAGGAATCACTGACGGAAGCGAGGCAGGGAAAACAGAAGATGCAACCCACAGTGGAGGAGACCTGGGGTGAGGCACGAACCATCAGAGGTGCATCCCCACCTGAAGCTCACAAGGAAACACTTCTCGGGCAGCAAGAAGCAGTGGCACCAACTGGCAGCAAAGAACAAGTCAAGCCGCGTATATCTGCAAGCGAAATCATGAGGAAACTGATGGCGGAAGCATGGCAAAGACACGAGAAGATGCAGCAGCCTATGGTGGAGGGAATTCCTGATGAAGAACTTTGATTCAGTGTTTATACAAAGTATACAACTCCACAGAGCGAGCGCTTGGATTTTTCAGTGCGGTGAAAAGGCACGATTGTATTTGCAAAGCCGAGGGAGGTCCACAGAGAGCTGTGTATATAGAAAATCAGTATCAGTGATCAAACACTCTCACTGGTCATCTCGCCAACTTACAAAAGCATACTGCGTTTCCACCGCCAGTTTGAACATCCTTCCGGCCGCATGGGAGCCTATCACTATACACGCTCGTCAATAAGTCTGCCCCTGTTAAACCACAGGCACATTACAATACATACAATGGAGTACGAGGCCTCCCACAGCACCACAAAGTAGGCGCCGAACCAGACGCAACACACGACCGCAAAGATCCCCAACATCTCGCGCGGAGAGAGGTTTCGTGGGTGCCAGATGCGGAGCACGAGGCCCCACCAGGCCAGGGAGCAGAGTATGATCGCGAGGGTCAGGCAGACGAAGTTGAACTCGATGATGAGGGCGACGGCGCGGGCGTCGCTGGATGCCATGGTGATTTTTGATGGCAGGGTAGAGGGTTAGGATTGCGATGGTGATTTTGTGATGGCGTTATGGACGGGAGTGGATTGCGGTGGGTAGGTGGGTAGGTGGGTAGGTGGGAAGGTCGGTAGAGGGGTCTTGGCTGTTCGTCTCAAGGCAACTTCACATGCTCGAAAAAGTGCTATCGAATTGCAGGGATTCGTTCAAACCGGGCGATGGTATTCACGGGGTATACACTTCAGCATAAACATCATGTTTCTCTCAAGGACAGGGTGCATTGAATGGGTGTTATACAATTGCATAGTATTATTACAAGCGACTAGCGGTTCCAACGAGTCTATGTGCCTCTTTTCAACGTCTCAATACCTCGCCCGTATTCGTGTTTACATCCCGTTCAGATCTGGAAGTGGGTGAGGGGGCGCAGTGAGGTGCTCAATCTCAAGCGGAAGCCCTGTCCGAGAGCGGCTACATCGCGGTAGTATTTCTCGGCGCGGATGCTGTTCTACATCAAGGTCAGTCTAGTATTCTTGCAGTTCTGCATGATTGTACTTACGAAGGTGTTGGCGACAAGAGGGTTAACCTTGGCTCTATGGTCCAATGGCAGATAGTTGTATTCGAGGATATCGGCGGCGTCACCAGAGTGGACTGCCTCGCTCACTCTCAGGACGCTCAGACGCTGCTCGACTGATAGTTCATCCCAGACCATGAGCATGGTGTTGTAGAGCATGTCGGCAGCGTCCTCCACGTCGTAGGGCACCGGACCGACGTTGTGCTGGAATGGGGGTACGAGGAGACCGACGATCTCCGGGTCGGCGTCGTCTTGCTCTTCTTCCTCCACAGCAGGGACGTTAGCAGTCGGAGGATGTTCGCCGGTGTTGTCGGATTCTTCCGGGCCTTTGGCGCAGCTGTCAGGGATAGGTGGCAGGTTCGTGTCGTGATCAACGATCTCCTGGTCGGCGTCTTCTTGCTCTTCTTCTTCCACAGCAGGGACGTTAGCAGTCGGAGGATGTTCGCCAGTGGTGTCGAGTTCTTCCTGGCCTTCGGCAGAGTTGTCAGGGATAGGTGGCAGGTCCGTGTCGTGATCAACGACCTCGCGAAGGGCGTCAACAACAGTAGTCATCTCGCTGTTGACTCCGGGAGCCTGAACTTCACCGATGGAGTGGTGGAGGGGTGCTTTGCGAGCTGTGATGAAATTGTTAGCTTGACTGTAGTCGTGTTCAGTAGCACGAGATCAATGTCTCTACTGCTCCAGAGCGATCATACCTAGTAGTCTGGTAGATCTTCTTGAGGGAAGGGGGTGGGAGAATTTGGGGATCTGAGCCTTCTTGTCGGCTTTGGCGACCTTAGTCGCAGGGCTCTGGATGATGGGCGGGCGGGAGGTTCTGCTAGTCTGCTCCTTCTTGTTGGCTTTAACGACCTTGGTCGCAGGGTTTCTGATGTTGGGAGTCTTTTTCGAGCCCTCGGGCATCGTGGTCTGCTTCTTGAGTTGTCTGACTTGGCTGCCTGTCAAGGTGGTATTCGAGCCCACCATACCTCTGGTGGTTCTGCGGGTACTCATGGCCTCGGCGAAGGCCGATGCTCTGGTAGCAACCATTGTTGGACTTTTACTGGAGTGTAAATGAGGTTACTTGGGGTAGATAGAGGCGCGCAGGAAGGGGATAACTGCGTCGTCAGTTGTTTGGTAAACAATCAGACAAGACGGGGGGGAGGGAATTTGGTTCGCGTTGCAAAGCGCGCGCCGAGCAACGACGACGACAACGACGGGATTGCCATCGAGAGCTAGTCCCTTTCTAGCTTACCATCGCGACAACCACTTCGATTTGTTCGCTTCTGCAAAGATGATCTATCAAGACGACCTTACGTGCCCCTGGACCGCCATCTCGAACAACATCTCCTCATTCTCACCATCGACGGCTGGGGACATATGCAATTTTCCATCACCATCATCGTCTTCCGCATCTTCTTTCCATTACATGGCGATTACAGACACCTTTCCCTCTTGAAGAAGAAGATGAACACGTCTTTCGCCTACCTGCTTTGCGCGCCATCTCCAACCTCTACGATGTCGAAACAAGACCAGCCCACACTGTGCAACTGCTGCACAGTCACGGACTTCATGCCCTCGCTTTGGATGCAGCAGTGACTCGACTTCTCCAAGCTCATCAACGACACGACACGTCTTCTGCTATCAAAAGGCCGAAGCGAATGCATCCTTCCGCGCGAGGACCTCGAAAAAAATGCTTCATAGACCGCCGTGTCCAATCAACAAACCGTCGACATCTTCAAACTCATCAGAGACTCGCCTTCGGCCATCGCGATGCAAGAGCCAATTAACACAATGCCATCTGACGCTTGGAAATCGTGCTGCGCACATCGTTTCTTCTTTCCCCAGCCGCAGAACCTGATTTCTCCACAAACCTCTGGATCAGCTCAACAGCGCCCATCGAATTGCAAGATTATTTTCAACCACTGTCCTTGGATTTGTGGAGGGTAATACTGCGCATCTCTCCACATTCTCGTCGAACAACAAGGATTGACCTCACCTAATAACGAGCCTTCCCATCCGCTGATCGTAGAAAATGCAAGAAGCAATTCCACCAACTTCACCAGGATCCTGGAGGACTATACTACCTATCTCGCCATTTCCACAACACCGCCAAGAGCTTCAACCTCAGCTGTAACTCACACCATCCCGGACTACCACTTCACACTTCCCAAGCCAAAACCAAGCTGGCCAAGAATGTCTGGAAATGGAGACAGAAGGCTGCCTAGAGCGTCCTCGAGCTGCGAATATGGGACATGAGGTGACGGCAAGGCCGGTCGAGTCGCCAATGCGGCTCCGCAACGATAGGCAGAGTCGGCAGGGCTTCGCTTGTCGGTCCGAGTCGACTTCGGCGGTCATGGTATGGCGCAAGATCCTTTGAGCACTGTCGAGCACGGGAGAGCGACAATCCCTCGACGGTACCTCTTTTTATCACCGGGCGCATGTACTTGCGAAGAATGCTTCTAGCCACTTCCCGCCTATCGAATCAATGATCGGCGGTTGTGGTATACCGCAAGGTCTTCTGAACCTTCATAGAGCATATGGGAGCGCCCGTTCTTGGACGGTACCTCTGCTCATCGCCAGGCCTGCACAACCACAAACAATGTTTCTCGACCGCTTCTCGTCAATCGAGTCATTGATCGGCGGTCGTGGTATACTGCAAGATCTATTCGAAAACTTTCGAACATAGGAAAGCGGCGGCCATTGCTCAATAGTATCTCTCCGCATCGCCAGCCCCGTATACCTTCAAACAGTCCCCCTCAATCGCTCCTGGACAACAAGCTAGTGTACCAACCTACGGAAAGCACGCAGCAGTAGCTGTCGCCTAGCCAGCAGGATACCCGTACCCCCAAGCACAAGCAGCAGCGACATGTACCCAATACCGACATTTTGTTTCGCGTGGCTCGCCTGAGATTCAGCCGCGGAAACACAGCATGATGATGACAACACCACTACCGCCATCTACTCTGTAGCAGACTTGAATGAAAGGTTGAGAACGAAGAGTTTGAGTCGAGCGCAGATGGAGGAGCAAGTATACTGGTATGTGGACGAAGTAGACACGCCTCCAAGCATCTAGTTGCTCCATCAGATTATCTGTCAAAAGGCGAGGTGGTTTTCTCAATCGGGTCTTTGTCCGCTGAGATGGGCACTTGCTCCTTACCTTTTTTGGACAACCAGGTTAAGTCGAAAAGCACTGCGCCTTTTGATGGGTGGTTGATAAAGTCTGTTGCGGGACTGAGAGCGCAACTATCTACCTTTGGCTGCGTTTTGCAAAGAACAGACACTTCACACCATACACGAGAAAAGGAAAGCAAAGGTACAAGGACAAAGACTTATGGAGAGTATTTGCTTGCAAAAGAGAAAAGAAGAGAATGAAACACGGACCAACCCAGAGGATTGCCGGTATACGCGGACCAGTTCGAGAGACTGCCGGAGGAGAAAACACGAACGAGCAAAAGGCCCTCGGAGGAACAAATTATGGATTACTTTCTTCACCCTGGTACGGATTTTCTTGACGGCTTCTTACCAGAGGATTGACACTCGCCGCCCTGAGAAATGACGACAAAGAACTACAAATTGTACTTGCTTGAAAGCAATGGAAAGGAAGATGAAACACGGACCAATCTTGAGGATTGCCGGTGGTATACGCGGACCAGCACATGGCTGCCGGAGGAAAGTGGAAAGAGTTCATCAGACCAGTCATGGACTGCTGGATATGGAAGGGATGCACGATTGGGTCTTTTCTCGGACAGCCAAGAATGGCTCCGGCGTGTGTCTCTTCCTTGGAATCCTCCTCTTGATGAAAAGTGGGAATGGAGAGGCGGCGAGGCTGCGGCGCCGGCAACAGTATCTGACCTTGAGGCGCAGGCGCCAACGATCTTACCGCTGATGTTCAAGACGGGCACTGATGGACGGTGATGACGGTGAGGGTTGATGATGGATGGTGATGCGCATCACCCACGTTAGATGGATGAAGCGCCGTTACCGCGAAGGCAGGTCGCGCAACGGCAGGGACGATGAACGAAGGCGGCGACAGCCGAAGGAAGGAGCGTACTGTTCATCATCGTCAGCATGCATCATGTTGGAAGGAGCAGATGGTCGCACCTTCTCTGTCCGGCGAATCATTCTCGTTGCGTTAGGCGTCAGTAGGCGTCAACGGGCTACCTTGCTGCTCAACCAGTGCTGGCAGCAGCGTCAAAGAGCTCAGCATACGGTAGAACACAGCCCAGAGGTGATGCTGATGGCGAGAGCGAGAAGATCAGTGTTGTGGTCGACGAAGAGGATGCTGTGAGGAATGAAGAAGCAGCTCGGTGGAAGATTGCCCTTCCTGCGCGCTCGGTCTGTGCTCGCAACAACAAGCGGATCCTCCACCCTCTTGGCCTCCTCACTCGCTGCTACGGCATCGTGAGAGCTACGAAGATACCGGACGGTGCTCTTCGAAGGCGTCGACTCGTGGGACAAGCTACTGTTGAGCGTTGAGATGGACAGCTTGCCAAAGCAGGCATCACGCCATACCACCTTCTGCCAGCCAAAAACCGATTCGACTCGCTCAGCTGGACATCAGAATCATCCACTTTCCACCAGAATGGGGATCGACAGTATATGAAGCCCATACACGCTGCTCGAGGTCGTTGTTGAGGTCAGAACGACAGAAGTCACCTCCGCTGGCGTCGTCAGATTGCGCCCGACGCCGAGAGCCTTTGGCGTCATCGACAAAGCAGGAATCTGCTCAACTTTGAAGCAGCCAAGCAACCTCGACAACTTGCGACATCAAAGCATTCGATGCTGTTTAGAGGAGAATCTGTCAAGGAACTCACGTCTAGGAAAACCATCGCAGTTCAGCATGTCGCACATGCACGTCCAAGCACCTCGCCAAGTCAAGCTGTGATACTCGCATACAAAACCAAGAAGCCTGCAAGAGGGGCGAAAACTTCACAAGTCAATGAAAGAGCGTGGTTTTGTACGAAAGTTGCGTTTGTTCATCTCAATGTCAATCTAGCATACAAAAAACCTTCAATATTCTCCTTCTCATGTCAGAAATCATGCAAGTCATATCAATGCAAGCCCATCAACGCTTTACAACATCAACAAGGCAGCGACAGCAGCTCCAATACCGACACCAGCGCCAGATACTCCAAGGTTGGCAGCAGCGCCGCTTGCCGAAGCAGTGGCTGCAGTACCAGATCCGGATCCTGAGACCTGAGAGGCAGCAGCTACCTGAACACCGTAGGCGAGCGAAGTGGTAGGTGTGCCTGAGACAGTAGTGGTGACGGTAGAAGTGGCAGTGGTAGAAGCCTGGCAGCCAGACCAAGAAGTCCAAGGTGCGCTTGTGCCCCAAGGTCCGGATGTCCAACCAGACCATGTGCTGTCAGGGCAGTTGCTTCCACCCCACCAAGAAGTCCAGGGACCGGAAGTCCAAGCACCGCTCTGACCCCAAGGACCCCAGCCGGAGTTTGTTGCGTTGCTGCCACTACCGTTGCCGCCGAAGGGACCATATCCATTACCACCCTTCCAGCCTCCAGGGCCGCCATGACCTCCGGGTCCGTAGCCACCAGCCCAAGGGAAAGCGGAGGGTGCTGCGGTGATCTGGCTACCGCTGTTGGAAGCCCAGTATGAGGATGCAGCCGAGGCGTAGGATGACCACTGCGAGGGAGCGGCGCTGGGGCTTACACTGTTCCAGTACGATGAGGCGGCATTGGCCCAAGAAGACCACTCGCCAGTTGCGGTAGGAGCGGCTGACTGCCAGTAAGAACTTGCTTGAGAAGCGTAGCTCTGCCAGTTATTACCGTTGTTGCTGTTCTGAGGAGCGGCTGTAACTGAGCCGACAAGAGCAGTAGCGGCGGCGACAATGGAGAGATCGAACTTCATCTTGAATGTTTGTCTGTTTTCTTGGTATGTGGTTGGATGGGAGGGCGTTTGTGTGGTTGGAAAGATGCTGCATCCAAAGACCTACCTTCCTCTCTGCCTATATACCTTGATTCTGTCGCACAGCCGCGTCATGCAGCCCTGTCGCGGAGTCTGAACCCTTTGGCATCGCCTTCTTACTTGCAGTGACGCGTATTCTCCGAAATCCTCGCTCACGCGCGCTCCTCGGACACGTCTTTTGCTGCTGCAGCTCATGAAAGCAGGGCGAACAAAAAGTGGCAGAAACAAAAATAAGGATAAGCTGCCTCACAAAGTCCGAACGCTTTTCCTTTCTGGGTTTAGCTTTTCCGTGGGGTAGCCCGAAGCACCAAGACGTCACCAGCAACTTTTCTCCCAAAACCTCACCTTTGTGCTGGAAGTCTGCGATCTTGTCCATGATGCTGCCTCTTCGACTGGAGCTGCTATGATGGTGATGGTTCGGAGATTTTCCTGACGTCTCACACTATCCACAGTCGGGGGTGTCGGTGTTTACGCATCCGCCCTGCTTGCACATCTCTTGCTGATCTACCAGAGCAACCTCCGTCAGCCTGTCATCTCGCCTTCCTCATCCAACACGACATGCAAGGAACCTTTGTAAATCCTTCTCCTTATGTTCGGTGGGTTTGAGATGCGCATTGCGAGGCCTCCGTCCATGTGCCGTGACGTCTAATATTTCCGAATCATGCATCCACCGAGCTCTCCAACATTTCACAGCCTCGTCGGTGTCAAGACTTCTTCTTGTCCCGACTGTCCGCGGCTCTTGAGGATGATCTTGTAACTTTCTGTTGGTTGTACAAAGTTCTTCACACCATCTTCTCAGATCTTTGTGTAAGAAGCATGTCAATTCTCCTGCCACGCGGCTGTGTTACACCCGCCCGGGATATTCTTGCCCAGCAAATTGTCTCGGGCTGTACATTTTTCAGATGATGTCTTTCTTACCCACGAATGTATCTACTCTACATGACGCGTTGCTCAAGGCCTCGTGAGCGTACTTTGATGCTGCAGCGTAAGGCTGCTGTCATGTTTCTGGCTGAATATTCAACTCCCATTCGCTCACCCAGCAATCAACATTTCTTGGGCATTACCAACACTCAGCTCGGATCTCTCTGCTTGTAGAAAGCTTATGAATGATCGAAAAACCCAACACAATCCATCGCCTTGGAGCAGAAAATCATTGGCCTTCACAAGTCCGAAAAATACGAGATGACCGAAAACTCACCCGGGCATCAACACCCGTAAACACACACAACTTTTATGCACCCACCCCAAACACCCTGGAGAGATGCTTATGCACTCCACAAAGCCGCCAAGCAAGTTTGTGCAGCCAGTCTCCATGCACAAAAAAGTTCTCCGCAATCAAGATTTTGGAAAAACCCAAAATTTCATCCTCGGCCTCCGTCTTTCTCCTTCATCCTCGACGACGACCTCTCTACGACGAGCAAAAAGAAATAGTGATGAGAAGGGGATTCGAACCCCTGCCCTTTCGGACCAGCGTATTGGATTAACCTTAAGCTGGCGCCTTAGACCGCTCGGCCATCTCACCGTTGATGAAGGTTGGTTTCGCGACAGCATGTATCATTCTTCAAATTGAGCAGGTACCATGAATCTCGGGCGACCGTCAGCAGTGGCAGGAACATCGCCCACAGTCAGGACATCGTCGTAGATGCTGTCGATGATTGGAACTTGTGCGAGGCAATGAAGCGTCGAGGAGTTTGAGGGATGATTATTTTGTCCATTGTCTTAGAAGGCACACCTTGTCTTGCGTTTCTTGGGCTGCCTTTCTCGGAGAGGAATGTTGAAAACGCTTCCACGGACACTGACGTCCACATCATGAATACATTAACACAAAATGTCGGCTACACCTCCAAAAAAAGTGCTGTTTTATATCCCTATCTTTGGCAACGTACTATACCTTACGTCGCTACCGCAATGCTATACGTACTGCTCTAAACAGTGATTGAGGGGCCTACCCTGTCAGTATACCAAGCTTCGGAGCTCGCCTGTCTCACGTGTGATGCACCAACCAGCCAGCCATTTCTCTGATTTGCTTACACATCTACAACAACGACACAGAACACAGTCTCATGCAAGCGATATGTCCAAATGGTATGCGTACGCTAACTAGACAACGGTGTGCAATTGAGATAGCCCAAACCATCACCTCCAGGCAGTACTTGTCTTCTCGGCCACAGTCGACCGCCAGCTCCTGCGGGGTTCAAGCCAATCTTGAAGCCATGTTGCAAACAGCCTGGAGGGTGAATTGTCAGCACAGCGCGATGGCTGCTTGTTATAGTGCCTAGCCTCCAGAATGTCAACCATGTCAGCGCTTGTTACGGCCATACCAATAGCTTCAGGCAGTCACAAGTCACGCGGCTGTCATCTTGACCATCTCCTGCCCCTCATGACTTGACTCAATCTCGACTCAGGCAGCTTCGCGCCATCACGCCAGCCAGCGACATGACTTTCGGGAGCAAGCGACCGATCTAAGACAAGATTGCGCTCGCGCGAACAGATCGAGCAGATCATTTGCACGTCTAAATCAGGAGCCGCAAGCCTTTCATGCCCTCCGCCAGAATAGCATGATTACAATCAAAAAGAGGGCAGAATACGAATGCCCCTTTCGACGGTCGAGGCCACACTCTATATCCCATATTGTAAGGCGGTGCCGGAGGATCAAGACATCGACAAAGACGGTGCGACCGTGATGTCGCTTACAACTTTGGTCTATCCTAAACGATGAAACGCATGCACTTGGGTAGCGTGCTTCAGGTGACCACCGAGCCTCGTGCTGAAGCGAGATTAAAGTAGAGTTTTTCCTCTCGGCGCCTCCCCCACAATTGGCGTTGCTTGCATGTTGCACAAACTTTGTGACTTGATGGAGATGCATGACTTGGCAAACTCCTCGATTGGTCTGGTTATATCAATGGTCTGCAAACTAATGATCAAGACAGAGGTCACTCGTCGGTGAAAGCTTCTAATCGCGGATTGACGGGCCTGCTCTCCTACGCAAATCTATAGCACGACTTGTATGACTGAATTATTCAACATCGGCAAGCCGCACTTCAAAAGTCCAGACGGGATGAAGCGCCCCAGAACGACTTGGCAACAACTACTTTGTTTCGAGTAGACATCATCCCTTCCTCGTGCTTCATCCATGCATCAACGTGTTTGATGATACGCGAGCTGCGCTGTCACAATATTCAGATCGCTTCCACCACTCGAACCTTGCCCTATACCAAACAAATCCAGGCATGGCCACTTGGCGTAGTACTGCTCAATGAACGACATCTGTTACCCGCCTTGGCTGGATATTAGCCTATCGCTTGTGGCGCTGCAGTCTGTCTCGAACATGTGGATGTAGGGATGGACCATGGGACTGAGGTGAGCCCTGGAAAGAAGGAGGTAACAGCCCTCGATACATATAAGAGATGGATCTTTCTTGGAGGTAGGTTCTCTTTCTTCTTTCTCCCAAAGCATCAACTCTACTTCTCGACGTTCTTTTCGATTTCGCTCTTTTTACCTTTTCATCTTCAATCCACCACTCTCGTTCATATCACCTACTTTCTTCGATCCTCTGGCAGGTATCATCTTTACAATCACAGTCGCAATGAAGTACTCTTTCTTCTCCGCTCTGGCACTTGCTGCCTCCGTCAACGCTCATGCCATCATGCAGCGCGTCACCGTCGATGGCGTTGACCAAGGTTCCCTCACTGGTATCCGTGCTCCTTCCACCAACAACCCCGTTCAGGATGTCTCGTCGAACGATCTCGTCTGCGGTGCTAGCTCCTCCACTTCGGCCAAGCTCATCACCATCCCTGCCGGTTCTTCCATCGGCGCCGGTTGGGCTCACGTTCTCGGCGGCCCTCAAGGCTCTGGCGACGGTGACAACCCCATTGCTTCCTCCCACAAGGGCCCCACCCAGGTCTACCTCGCCAAAGTCGATGATGCCACTACCGCATCCGCCACCGGTCTCAAGTGGTTCAAGATCGCCAGCGACGCCGTCACCTCCGCCGGCGTCTGGGGCGTCGATGACATGATTAAGAACACCGACTCTGCAGGCTTCGGCTGGCAAAAATTCACCATGCCCAGCTGCGTGGCTTCTGGACAATACCTCATGCGTGTCGAGCTTCTGGCTCTGCACTCCGCTTCTTCCGAAGGTCAGGCCCAGTTCTACCAATCTTGCGCTCAGATCAAGGTTACTGGATCTGGCTCGTACTCGCCTGCTTCGTCCGCTCAGATCGCTTTCCCTGGCGGTTACTCGGCCACTGATGCTGGTATCCTTGCTAACATTTATGACACTTCCATCTACACCAGCTACAAGGCTCCCGGCCCTGCTGTGATCAGCTGCGGTGCTGGCAGTGCTCCTGCTTCCTCCGCCGTCGCTTCTTCCGTCGCTGCTTCTTCCAAGCCTGCTTCCTCTGCCGCTCCTGTTGTTTCATCTACAAAGGTCGCTACTTCGGCTGCTCCTGCTCCTACTACTTCTGCTGTCAAGACTTCTGCCGCTCCTGTTACCACTACCAAGGCTCCCACGACTTTGTCTACCATTGTCAAGACTGCTGAGCCTGTTACCTCGGCTGCTTCCTCCTCTGGCAGTGTTGCCAAGTACGGTCAATGTGGTGGTAAGGGCTTCACTGGCGCCACTGCTTGTGTTTCTGGCTCCACTTGCAAGGTTCAGAATGACTGGTACTCTCAGTGCATTTGAGCTATGATGGATGGGAAGAAGAGTTTAAGGATGAAGTGAGATGCGCAGATGTGTGTCTTGAGTGTTTGACAGAGATTTGGATGTACTTCGCTTCGATATATGATTGTTACTTCTTTTTTTGACCAATAGAGCTTCCCAATTGGAATATGTTTATGATGCCTCTATGAAATAGTTTTGTTTGCCTTGTTCTTCTGTTTCTGCCTATCTCTGTGTTCTTTGATGAGTGTGGATGCCACCAGGCCAGGGTACTTCTCCTGCCACTTGGAATAGTGTATCGGCCCAATCAATAAGGCGAGCATTTCATCATATCAAGGTACAATGGCTCAGCACGACACAGCAGATGGATATTTTCCTATTCGGCGTCGCTGATCTCAATGTTACCCCAGAAAGACAAGACCCAATGTGACAGAGTCATTACTAGTGCGCTTGGTTCCGAAGTGTTATCGCAGCACTTGGTGGACAACCGATCATCCAGGAATTTCAATCTTGCATCTCAATGCTACGGAATACCCCTCAGGCTCACGTGGACAGCGAGATGGACAGCTTCATTGATCTGGAGACAAAGAACACTTTCTTTCTTCTTCATAGATCATTGTGATCGGAAATATGTTAGGGTGAACAAAGATGTCCTGAACAAGATGCTTTGTTCTCTTGTTTGACAGACAATGGGAATCTCGGTCAGATTCCAAAAGCTTTGTTCCATTGAGCGAGTATATGATTCACTCAACCCTCGCACTCCTCTTTTTCCGGGTATCCTGGAGATCTAAGCACCTCAAAAAAGAAAACGCCCCCCCCCCCCCCCCCC
>JGI24891J29808_1000104_pt1 | contig 112990 bp, 101 predicted proteins | sample FreactcultuFSWF8_FD_29808 | JGI IMG/M metagenome (IMG submission 29808) | reverse complement strand
AAAGCGCGATTGCAGAACTGGCACTTGTATTTCTTTTCGGGAGCTGAAGCTGATGACTTGCGGCTGATGGATGGCGAGGCCGAGCCGGCGGCTGGTAGGAGAGTGGTAGATGATGAGGCAGCAGGCATGGTGGATGAGGGGCGGATGGTCGGAGTTCTAGAAAAGGTGGTGGCGAGGTGAAGATGTTGAATGCTTCGGGCTATGTCCAGACAACAGAGGCCGACCGGCGCGTAGGGATTAAGTCTTGATGAACTGGCTTTGATTGGAATGATTATGTTGCATGGGCGATATTATGCTGCTCATTGAACGTGGGATTGCGACGATGCCCTTTCAGACGTCTCGACGCAAGATACAAGACAGTAATGCCAGGCAAGTACTGGCAGGTGGGGGNGATGAAGAGGGGGAGGGAGGGGCACGAGGCAAGAGCGAAGCAGAGATCAATGATGTGAGAAGAAGGAACGAGGGGAAAGAACTCAAAAATGGAAAGAGCCAGCCATCAGCAAAAAGAGGCGCGACTGCCAGTTTACGTCCGTTTAACGACGCGGGGCACCTCACAACCCTGGCTCTGGATCGATGTGTCCGAGCGCTGTCATAAACTAATCATCACGCCTGTGGCTGATTTCCTGTTTGGATTGTTGCAACTTGTGGTGCTCTGAAGCCTGTGGCCTGTCATCCCTTGGACAGCCATTATTGCAATAATCATTTGCCCCATGCTCGCCTCCACCGAGCCTATCTGTCAACTCAGCCCAGTCGCCAGCACGTCGACAGCGAAACGAAACGTTGTTCAGCGCCTTCTCGTCATGACTGGTGGTTGCACGCACGCGACTTCCGTCAAATCACCACCTCGCGTTTGCTCAAGAGCACAAGAATCCGTCCCTTCTGATGTCTCGACTAATTAGCGATTCTCTATATTAACTGGACACTCATTCTCCTGTGTCTCTTGCTGATCGCCAGACTTGCCACATCGCCATGGACTGCAGCTTTCTACAACAACAGTCCTCAGACAAGTCATCATGCGCACTCAATTTCCATGCGCTCTTGAGCCACTGCGAGTCTGTGCAAGACGCCACGTTATGCATGCAGCCGGACGCCGATGTATCTTCTATTCCTAACCCAGCCCCCTTATCATCTCATCCATGGCGACTGGCCAACAGAGAGACTGATCCCTTTGCCAACTCGGAAGCAGAGCTTCAAACACCGTCATGATCTTGCATCGCTTGACGTGTCGTGTTTAGACGATCTTCAAGCTGCATAACCCTCTCCGTGTTTGGTCCCGATCAAATTACTTGTTCCTGGCATCGCGCATCTCGCAGAATTATCGATGGCCTAATCCGGGCTAAAGCATAGGAACCATGATCCGGCAGCTATCTTGGTTGCAGTGAAGTTTCCATCCCAAATTCTGGGAATGGGGCTCATGACGGTTTTCCTTTTTCTGTTTACTTTTGGTCCTCACCAAACCAAACCTCGGGCTCTCCTCCGAATCGATGTGTTTAGCATTCGAACACATTGTTGTCATGTTCTACATTCTCAACCAGCTCCAGAAAGAATATCCAGCACGTGGTTTCTAGTACCCGGCATGAGCATGTGCTCGTCTACCTTGGAGGAAATCGGAGGGGACGAGAAGCGGGACGGCCCATCTGGCATAATAGCCCCACATAGCTTCCAGCGGATGCTGTCTTCCGTTTGCACGCCGGTGGCCACCCCTCGCCGCGAACCGGATGCTTAGCGCGTCGTACACTTGAATTTCTTGAAGCGCTGCTCAACAATGTTTTTTCATCAGAGATTTCTGATCTCGAGAGTTTCCTGCGAGTCAGAGAGTGTCAACGAACGCGTCGAGAAGAAGCGTGTTTTCAGACCGAGTCCGGATGATATCCTTCGTCATCAGCGCTGAAAAGGGGCCACCATATCATACATCATCGATAAGTATACCACACTAGAATATTCCTGAACCCTTGGGGTCGTTTCATCTTAAGTCTTGGGCGGCAGCTATCCCCCAAGCTTGCGGCGGTCCCCTAGTGCTGGTAAGCTGGGACATTGATCCAATTTCGAAAAGACCTTGTCGTCCACCCTGACCGGGATGTTGGTCCAGCATGGCTCTAGGGGAAGCGTAGGCTCATGGACTCGCTGCTCGCGGCTTGGAGTTGGCTCGGTATTGACGAAGCTTATCCAACACGAGACTCGCATTTGATTGATGATTTGGCACTGCCCTGGTGCCCTTCGACTTCACAACGGATCACGAAATTGGCACACACGGTTTGTACGGCTCGCTGCGCGAAGATGTTCGCGATCCGGGTAGCCACATCTGACCTCCTCACCTTTTGTGGTGATTGATCGGGTCGATAGATCTTTTTATCACTACGCGTCGGGAAGGTGTGAGCAAAGGAACAAACGTTACTTCGCCTCGACGTGGCTGGAACGTCGCTCTCCCACCCCCCTGGATTTGGCTTCAACGAAGGTCACCATTCTACGGTTTCTGTGAGGATAGCACTGCGCGAGGATCGAATTCCCTAGCTTCTCACGCGTTCCAAGCATAGCAATGTCGACTGCAAGCATGGGGGACGTTTGAGTATTCAGAAGCAATGTCTTGCGATGCGCCCGTCGACTCATGGCTGCCATGACCCGTATCTCGATATGTGAAAGCAAAGGACAATGGTTTTGTAATTCTTGTCCTATAAATGGTCATTCATCTAATTCCATCGCACAAGGCTTCGAAAAACACGACATTTCTCACATAGTCACAGGTCTGCTCCGATTGTACTGCAGCCGCCTAGTTCTGTACCACGTAGGCGGCCGTTCGAGGCAAACAGGATCACATGAAGAAACGATATGTACTACAGAGTACCCGGTCCGAAATAAATGACTGTACTTGAGCTTGCAGAATATACAGGTGAGTTGCTACATCTGGACAGATTCTTCTTGATATCTTCCATGACTTCACGTATCGATGTGCATCTCGTGTTCGGAGGTGCAATGTTTAGGTAGACGTGCATGATGTGGCGGCAAGTCAAAAATCAGGACCGAGAAGTCTACTGCATTCTTGACAGGATGATTGACAGCGGCAGGACTAGCTGCAGCTGTGAGGTGGGTGTTTGAATTAGGGGCTGATCGGCTCGGACAAATCGATACATCAAGCAAGGGCAGGGTGGTACTTGCAAACCGACAGGATGGAGAGTCTATGGCGCTTCTGGTCAATGAAGAGATATGTAACCGTCATCACAAGGTATATAGGGGACCAGTCGACTTTTCCATGGCTCTCGAGTGATCGCACCGGCTGTTTATAAGCATGCTCACCTGTAGACTGCAGTCCAGTCTTGCGACGGAAAAGCAGGCATCGTTGGTGCTGAAGATGTTGTGCGATGCGAATCCAGCCACCATGCATGAAAAGTCCGTGATTGGACTTCGCGTTGCAGAGAGGGGCAGGAGAGCATTAGGCTAGATGCACGAGGCGCGTCGAGGGCCACGTGAGTGTCAATAATGGTGCATTGCAGGAAGGAGATTCGATATCAAGCGCGTGGAGTATGCTTATCCAGCGTATGTCACTATTGTCGCACTCTTCCTACCTGGTAGGGTCAGCATTGCTAGTTATCAAAATGCACAATGATATTGAGAACTCGGAAAAATTCGGTTGATAGCTCGAATGTTCTGCCCTCTCACATAAGACCATTGATGCAATTCTATAGCTAACACCTACTAACATTGACCATGGGATCATAAAGTGACGGTTGCAAGCGCCGAACAAGCATACTCTATGCGCTTGATAGCATCTCTCAGTCGTATACACACACCGAGAGGGGCACCGTTATTGGTGAACGACGATGCAGTGGCCCAAAGCAGCAAGAGATGAAAGTGACAAAGCCACTACTTGGTTGTTTAATCGAGGAGACAAAGAAAGGCAGAGATGCATTGGAGATGACGGACTCTATGCATGGCTGCAAAGTTCAATTTGTTCGACGCTGGGACTGTGTTCGTATAATGTTGAGAACATAGTAGAAGACAGCTACAGAGCGCAAGTGCAAGGTGAAAAACGATAATCGAGGGAGGTGTGAAAGAACCCCGCAGGCGGTTAGGGGCCAGTTAGTCAAGATTTCAAGACAGTGTGTGAAAGATGTGAGAGGACAATGTAGGCAGAACCGAAACAGATGCAGTCAGGGAACGGGAACGAGGGGTTGGTAACTGGCAGTAGAAGTAGCTGGCCATCAACCGATCATTCGTCCGAGGCAGGCTGAATACAGTCGGTGTTTGGTTGTTATTTCGTGGTTCATTCCTTTGGATGAAAGAGCTGGCGGTCGTGAATCCAGTACAATACAGCACGGACTGGCGTCTTTCTCAGAACTGCCCCAAGCGCGCATCCATTCAGCCAAAACATCGATCAACTTAGACCCTTGAATGTGGATCGTGAAGCAGTGTCCATTGTGCTTTCACACCGCCCACCGCTCATTCTTACCGCAGTCCCTCATTGCGCCGTCGCCGCCCTCGATCTCGTCACTGTTACACGGCCAACGAGTGTCAGTCTCCGCTCAGTGAAGTCTCACCCTCGACCCCTCGCGCCTGGCCCCGGCCTCGACCGAATTCACTCCGCGCCGATCTCCACGACAAGACAAAGACACTCCCGCAGCGCTCCCCTCGGCGCCGACACCATCTCCGTATTCTATCACAGGCTTCGACAGGCTTCGGGACTTTGCACCGCGACACCGACCTTCCCAGATCGCGAGACGCCGAAGGGCGTGTTCACAGAGTGAATGCCAACATGAATGGCCTCGCATCCTCTCCAATGGGCACCATGTATGTGCGTGCACTGTACGACTACGATGCCGACGATCGCACCAGTCTAAGCTTCCGACAAGGCGACATCATCCAGGTCATCACCCAGCTCGAGAGTGGCTGGTGGGACGGCATTATTCGCGGCGTGCGAGGATGGTTTCCCAGCAACTACTGCGAGCTCATCGCACAACCCCAGGACGTCGCTCCTCTGCCTGCCCATCTGTCAGACCCCCATGCGCACTCACACACCCATCTGGACGACACGGCCTCCGAGTCTTCTTACCGTCATGTCGACTCCGCACCAGACACCCAGGAAGAAGCTGCCTTCTGGATCCCGCAGGCCACACCCGACGGCCGGCTCTTTTACTTTAACACCTTGACTGGTGTCAGCACAATGGAACTGCCTCTGGAGAACCCCACCATGCAGTCCGAACCAGGTCCCCACGACAAGTACCACGTGCTTCAACCCGACCAATCTCGTCCTCCGCCCGAGATGCTTGCACGTGGCTACGAACGTGCCGAGTCCGAGGCCGACTACGAGTCTGCGAGCGAGGCTGACATGGCCCGCTCGAGAACTTCTTTGGTGAGTGATGTCTTGTCCTACAGACAAAGGACCACCCTCTCTAACCTCTACCTTCTTCTAGCGCAATCGAGGCTCGTATGTCTCGAACGCCCTCTCTCCCGCAACTTCGTCCGAATCGCTCAGGAATTCCTCTCCTCTGACTAGATCACGCACCAATTTCGCCGACATGTCCAACTCCGCCTATCTCAATCAAGCCAACATGCCCAACATGCCCAACGGTATCGGCATGACATCCTTCATCAACAGTCCCATGACACCCGCACAAAAGGACGGTCTAGCCATTTCGCGTCGCTGTTTCGACGACTCTCAGACCGTTCTGCTTACTTGGAATACTCTGGTTGAGGACATGCGCCGAGCCGTCCAGCGTTACCGCGAATCGATCGACAACAGCTACAAGGGAGAGTTTGTCAAAAGAGCCGAGGACATATCAGATCACCTTCGTCTGTTGCTCGCCGCCGGTTCTGGTACCACTGACAACCATTCCGGCAATCCTTCAATCATCTCGACCAACAAAGCTTTGTACCCACATTTCAGAGAGATGATGTCTAGCTTCTCCAAACTGGTTCTGTCCTCTCATTTCGCTGCAGCAGATTTTACAACTCCGGATTCATACTCCAAGTGCTTGCAGGAGGCAGAAGGCTTGCTTCATGGTGTCTATGGGTATGTTGAGGTTGCGCGCCAGCAACGGGGCGAAGAGATCCCACGTCTTACTCCTGGCTTTGTATCAGGCATCCGATCAGGTGCGAGCTGGCAGAACAACGGGTTGGTCCTGGGCGACCCTTCCGCTGCATCACAGCCCTTCCTACAGCAAGACACAGATACCCTTATCGAGCCTTCTGCGCGTCTCGACCAGACCCTGCTGGAACGCATGGATGATATGAGAAAGAATGTCTCCATCAGTATCCGCCGCCTGGACAAGCATCTCGCGTTCGATGACAAATTGGTTACACCCAAGAAACACAAAAAGGCCAGCCAGTTGATCTCCCAGGACGCCACTAGAGTCATTGAAGCCTGCCGTCCATACTTTGCAGTAGTTGAAAGCATCAATCTGGCACCGCTTGGATCTACCTTCAAGAACCCTCAGATTATCGATTTCAGTACACAGAAGCAGAAGTTCTACGACAATGCTTCAGAGTTAGTCCTTGCCTGCCAGACTGTTGCTAGTCCTCTGAGTGACGAGTGGTCTGATCATCGCGGCAGTTCGCTCGAAGAACGCATCACTCATGTCAAGATCGTTTCGCGCGAGCTCGACAACTCTTCCAGTCAATTGCAGTTCTCTCTCCAACTATTGGCGGAAATGATGCCACAGGATTCCGCTGCAATGCCGAGCGAAGACCATCACAACGCCAACAACTCATATCCCGAGGAGCCACGAGGTGTATCGACCTTGAGAGGCAAGCCTAATGGTCTGGGTCCAGCAAAGAGCTTCGTCGACGGCCCCGAGCCGACTGTCGAAACTCCACGTCTTGCTGACAATTCAAAACTGAAGCGCTTCTTTGGTGAGATGCCTGCACCGATACAACAGGAAGATGTCCCCGATTTCTTAAAGCTAGATCACGAAGGCGAGATCGCTTACGACAACAAGGTTCACCCAGCTCAACTGCGTGGTGGAACACTCACAGGTCTGGTCGAGCAGCTCACACGACACGACCGATTGGACTCGCCATTCAACAATACGTTCCTGCTGACCTACCGTTCTTTCACATCTGCAAGTGAATTGTTCGAGATGCTGGTCAAGAGATGGAATGTGCAGCCTCCATACGGCTTGAATCCCCATGATCTCGAGACTTGGGTCAACAAGAAGCAAAAACCTATCCGGTTCCGTGTGGTCAACATCCTCAAGAGTTGGTTTGACAACTACTGGATGGAAGAGAATAGCGAAGTGAATCAGCAGCTCATGCAGAGGGTGTACTCGTTTGCGAAAGAGACCGTTGCTTCGGGTAGCACTCCTGGCGCTGGTCCCTTGATGACTGCCATCGAGCAGCGAATGCGTGGACAGGATGCTCCTGGAAAGCGATTGGTCTTGACGCTGAACTCAGAGAAGACTCCTACACCAATCATACCGAAGAACATCAAGAAGCTGAAATTTCTTGACATTGATGCCTTGGAGTTCGCCAGACAACTCACTATCATTGAGTCAAGGTTGTACTGCAAGATCAAGCCCACTGAATGTCTTAACAAGACATGGCAAAAGAAGCTCCAGCCTAATGAGCCTGACCCGGCTGCTAATGTCAAGGCTCTGATTCTGCACTCCAACCAGCTCACCAACTGGGTTGCTCAAATGATCCTCACACAAGCCGACGTTAAGAGGCGTGTCATCGTCATCAAACATTTTGTGGCAGTTGCAGATGTATGTTTCATTAGTACAACTTCGGGGATGTTCAACACTAACGTTCGACAGAAATGTCGACAACTAAACAACTTCTCCACTCTTACATCGATCATATCGGCGTTGGGTACAGCACCCATTCATCGTCTAGGTCGAACCTGGGCTCAGGTCAATCAAAAGACTCAAGCAGTATTGGAGGTCATGCGCAAGCTGATGGGCAGTACCAAGAACTTTTCGGACTACAGAGAGACTTTGCACAAGGCAAACCCTCCTTGTATCCCATTCTTTGGTATGTCTCAATCTAAGAACTGTCACAACCGATGCTAACATAATTAAAGGTGTCTATCTGACTGATTTGACTTTCATCGAGGATGGTATCCCTTCAGTCATCAAGAAGACCAACCTCATCAATTTCGCCAAGCGTAGTAAGACCGCGGAGGTTATTCGCGACATTCAACAGTACCAGAACGTTCCCTACCCACTGCAGCCTGTTCCGGAGCTTCAGGACTACATTCTCACAAACATGCAAACGGCAGGCGACGTGCACGAGATGTACGACCGCAGTTTGGCAGTCGAGCCCAGAGAAAGGGAAGACGAGAAGATTGCCCGGTAAGTCCTACTGACAACACAAGACGAGCATCATGCTGAGTCGATATAGGTTGCTTTCCGAGTCGGGATTCTTGTGAGTCGCACGTGAATCAAGTCATGCTATGTTCAGAAAGAACAGATGCATAAACACCAGTATCAAAATTCAGTATCGACGCCGTTCACGTCAGTGTTGTATCAAGCACCGAAGACCGATGTTGAGCAGCAGCCAGGTCAGATTGAATGAAACATCGCGGCCGAAGAGGCGAGGAACGCCCCAGGAAACGCGCCGAAGGAATAGATGTGTATGGATGTCAAAATCGCCAAAGCTACTGCCGGGTAGTCAACAGTAGCAATAGCGAAATGGTTGGAAGCTCGACGCCAAATACCGCTCCCTCGGCTGGTCAGACCTCAAAAGGCACAAAGGCGTTTTTCTGGCGTTGGTCACGCTTTGAAGAAGCTGGCAGGGATGGAGCCAGGCATGGGAAATGAATCACGGACGATTGTTGCTTTCTGTTCTGCTTCGTATTCAGTTCATTGCGAAGGCGCATATGGGGTGTGTAGTTCTCAAAGCCGGCAAGGCAGGCCAGAGATTGAGAAAGGAGGGTCTGACGGACGGGACGATTTACTGCATCTTTTTCTGCAGTCAAGAGGCTCTATCATACATCGGTCGGTTAGGTCCACGTACGAGTCCCCTTTGTTCTTCTTCTCTTCACCAATGGTTCCGCATCTTGAGGTTACACAGTAACAGCCTGAGACACGTAGGCTCCCAAGCCCTGGCCCTGCATTCCGGATCGACAGTGCGACCTCAGACCCTTTCTCCCAGCTACCCGTTCAGCAGCAAACAGATACAACTATCTGCCAGGCCCTACAACCCAGCTATTCTGGTTCGGGCAAAGTGCCGTAACGCAAGGCCTGTGGTCTCTTGCATTGACCACTGAAACGTCGAGGAACAATGCCTCTAGGGAGGTGACAGTGCCGAACAATCCTTTGGAGGGGCAGGCTGTCAAGAACTTGTGAGTCTTGTCGATCGTCCTTGCCTGCAGTGAGGTCGCGCAAACCCCTCGAGAACGACAACAATGGCGGGAAAGAGCTGTCCGCTGACTCGTCATGGAGCTTCACCGCGATACAAATCGTCACTTCCTCCCGAATGTGAAAATGGTTGATCAAGATTCTCTCGCTCATGCATCTCCTACGCTCCATCTCCTTTGCGCACTTTGATTCATCGTAAACGGGTTATTACTCCGATCATCATCACCATGAAGATATACTTTCTTTTACCCTCTATTCTCGTTGCAGGCGCACTCATGACAGGCTTTGCCCGTGCTGTCAATGGTGTGTGGAGATTCCTTTAGAGTAATGCTCGCTCGCATCGTATAGCACGTCTCAGTGCTTGCGGCCAGCAGCATGCCTCATGCTATCACCTCGGAAACTTTGCTGACTTGTGCGCTCGACTGTCAGAACACAACCATCCACGCTGCGAGTGTGGCTACACAATCAACGCTACCAGCTCTTCAAGTCCCTTCGCCCTCTTCACCGACCTCCTGGAAACCGACTTCCTACATCTTTACAACCTACCTGACAGTATTGATGTACCCGCCTCGGATGCCGTTGGTTGGGCCGTACAAGCATACAATATCTCACCCTTAGTCGCCAGAGGTCCCTTCGGTAAAGCTGCTGAGATCGACAATGTTGTCTTAAACCCACTATCTAGGCGTAAAGACTGGACTGGCAATGGAACGCTGGGCGGCGCCCCTGGTCTTCAGGTCTGGGTCAGAAATCAGCAAGATCTACTTGGACCCGTCGGTGACCAGATGGTTCGGACCGGCGAAATCAACAGTCTACGCCGGGACATGCGATATGGGAGCTTCAGAGTTGCCATGAAGATGAGCGATGTTCCGGGCACCTGTGCCGCGTTCTTCTGGGTGCGTTCGTCCACTCCTTCAGTGAGCATGACTTTTGGCTGACATGCACGATAGTACCGCAATGACTCACAGGAAATCGACATGGAATATCTCAGCCGGCAAGCCAATTACGAGTCCGCCAACGGCTTGTCTCCCATAAATCTCGTTATCCAATCGCCAGCCTCTGCGAGTGCAAACTACAATGCCATCAACACAAGCACTTACCGCCTCGAGACTCTGCCCTTTCAACCCAGCGAAGGCTATCACGAGTATCGCTTCGACTGGACACCAGAACGCATCGTTTTCTTCGCCGACGGTAAACCACTCTCAGAGTTCGAGAACGCTTTCGACGGCGATGCTCCCGATGCTCCCGGAACTATGATGTTAAACCACTGGTCCACAGGCAATGCTGGTTGGAGCGGTGGTCCACCAGCTCAAGATGCTGTCCTTACAGTCAGCTACGTGAAGGCCTACTTCAACTCGAGTAACGCAACACGAGAGAGCCAATGGAATGCTGCTTGCGGAGGCGAGGTCTGGCGCAATCGCACTTGCCAAATTCCAGACTATCCTACTCAGGGCATTGACCCACAACGCATGGGAATGAAGGACCCAGGCAAGAGTTACTTCTTCATGTATGACGAATACTGCACCGTCAACCAAACGCTGTACCCAGCTGCCACTGGCGGGCCAAGCAAATCGAGTGGTGCTTCTCCTCTACTGCCGACGCCGGAAATGTGGACGATACTCGGCTGGACGGCGATATTCGGCCTATTTCTGCTTGTTAGTTGAAGCAGGTGGCTGTAGTGTTCTCATCATTTTTGCTAAGACGTCCTTCTTGTTTGCAGCCGGGTGGTTTTCTTCTTGCTGTATTATCTTGATACCTTTTATTTTTAGGAAATTGATGACGCTCTCTTCCTAACATAATCTGCGTCTTGTCCATTCGCGCGAACAGTGTTTGGGGTTAACGTGCCACTCGATTGACGACTGTTCATGACTTACTCGGTCAGACATTTGAGGCGCAGATGTGCAACGAAGTCGAGTGGACACGAGAAGTAAACCGAGAATATGACCCATTGGCGCAATGCGAATGCATAGTTTGAAGTATTACAGTAAAACAAGGACAGAAGAAAGGCAGAGAAAAGGAGGACATGACACTTGAAAAGGTAGCAGTAGCAGTAATTTGAAAATTTGGTATATCGGTGAGTGTGATTCTAAACAAGAAGAAAAGAACAAGAGGACATGTCTATGTGCGGTGTATGTATTTGTCCAAGCACGCGTTTTGCGCACGGCGATACATGGACTATTGGAGGGTTCGAAGCTGACAGCGATGTTTGGGTGTTAATTATACTGTACAAGGGTTGATTATGTACAGTGAGGAGGCGTGGTTTGGTTTGTGAGAAGAGGGGGTTATGCGTGTTTGTGTGTCCGATTCGAAGAGAAAGAACGGAAGAGAAACTCCTTGCAATGCTATGCGATATCCAAAGGTGGAAGGGATGGGCGGCGGTGGATGGGTTGGCCATGGGTATGCTGTATTGGTTGTCCGTAGAGATGTGTGTAGGTGGAGCGAGGTGTTGCCCGAAGAGATTGGTGGCCTGATGACATGTGCCACGCGTCGAGTGTCAGACGGCCATGTGTCAAGACATGATCGAGCGCAACGTCAACTATGGAAGCTGACAGCGTCGAGCCACGCGAGAGAGAGGAAAAGAACAAGGCGTGCAGCCCATGACGTCCGTCGCGGACGACTACAGGAAGACAACGCCCATACCGGCAGCAACACCAGCCAGACCCAGTACGGCGGTGAACAGCGAGCCTTGGGGCATGACTGAAGCAGCTGCACCGGTTGCGGCCTTTGCAACACCAATCTCGCCTGTGTGTGTACCGAGACCGACGGAACCAGCGCCAGCGGTGGTCCATTGTCCAGGGTGTGTTACGAAGGTCTGGGTGTATTTGACCTCTGTCCAGATCTCAGTGCTTTGAGCAGAGTCCCAATGGTCGGCGATCCAGTAATCTTGGGTGACGGGGACCTGTGTTGCTGCTTGTGTGGCCAGAAGGTCGATGGCCTGGCGGAGTCTGATGATGCGTTAGTAAGGTGTTTCCGGCTGGTACAGGAGAGGAGAAATGCTTACTCTAGTTGGACATTGGCAGCGTCGTCATTCCAGGCAGCGCCAGGAGCTACAGTCTGTGTGGGCAGAGGTGCGACGATGTTGCTCTCAGGTGCGGCGGTAATCAGCGGTGTGTCCTGTTCTTGTTCTTGTTGTTGTTGTTGTTGCTGGGGAGCAGCGAGGGCCAACAGCGGTGCTGCGGCAAGGGTGATGAATGTCGAGAAGCGCATCTTGTCGTGTGTGTGTCCTGCTGGCGAGTCTAGCTTAGGACGTGAAGGTGTGTGTGCCGGGAAGAGCAGCAAAAGATAATATCGAGTAAGGCTGGCGGACGGTGCCAAGGGGAACCGAAGGTGGCTTAGAAGCGTTGTTTTCCTATTTCTATATCGAGGCCGGTATGAAACGGTCGTTTGCTGCAATCAATGCTCGTGCCAATTGTGTGATGCTAAATGATTGTGGGGTGTATGTATAGAGAGAGAAGGTGGAAGAGAGAAGAAGAAGAGAGGAACACGCAGGGCTGGGAACAGAAAGGCCGAGAGAGGCGCAGAAAATAAAGGATGGCGCCATGTCTAAGACCGGGGTGGGCTGGATGGGGTTGGAGATATGCCTGCAATCTGTTTGCGCCGCTCGCTGCATCGTTGCTTGCACAGCCTGGACACATGCTGCAGGCAGTCATGCTGCTTACCCGTCGCCTACCACTGCTGTATCACCCTCGTGATGGCCACCAGCATCGCACAACATGTGCTCGTCGTCGCTGTCTTGTGTGTAGAGGGTTGTTGAGCAAGTTTCAGATAACATCCTGACTCGGCCTCGATCTGCACCAATTCTGCTAAGGTTCGTCTAAAGCTGGCTTAAGCTTTCTTGGCTGCCTTTAGTCTCTGCGGTCGGACTGCTATCGGCCCCTCGTGAAACACTTCTGTTCTTTGTTTATCACTCGTGCATCTGCACAGCTATTGACAGATGCTATATCTCCCTATAAGGATTGGGATGCCTCCTTGTGCAGGCAAAAACAGTGCAAAGAATAGCCCGAGGATGCTCTCGTCTGTTGACATGCATCATCGAAGCATGATTGAGCCTCTAAACATGTCCCAAACTCTCGCCCAATCTGCCGAAGTCGCGCAGCTCGTATTAGCGCGGCTCATTTCCGTAGCAGCGAAAAATCTATGTCAAGGGAACCCATGTTTGCACAAAGGAGGGACTTTCGAACGCGACATCCAGACACCCGCCCTCTCCGAGAGAAATGGCATCAACAAACAAGTCCATCTCCTCACTTTCCCCCTGTATAACGCTTGTCAATGCTCGTAACCAAATATCTCTCCAAGCTTCTATCAATTACCGTTATAGACGTTGGTGTGCCATTCGTCATGTTTGTAAACGTCGCACTTATCGATCGTGCATAATGTGCCGCATTATTGTACTTGAGTACATTTCGGCCGAATCCCGATGCATGTGGAGCCGCTTTGGAAATTGACATCTCTTTGGTAAACATCACCATCTTCTCCTCAGAACACAGCACTTCCTCACTGTTCACTGCTGCTATATCAATTTTCATGTTGACAAGAGAGTCATCAAAATGCAGGATCGGTTTGCATGTGTGAACAACGTCCAGTGTGGCGGCATCTCATAGGAGGTCGTGGCATTTTCGGAAAGCTTTCTACGACAGCATCGCAGCATGTGAGAGCTTGATCTTGTTCTGGGTTTGTGTCCTTTATTTCAAGTCACAACGAGCTCAGATTGTGATGAGGAAGAAAGTGTTACGAGTAGGTAGGTTATGACGGCAAGATAAGTTCTCGAGCTCTGGCTTTCCTGCCGTTGGTCATTCTCGCATCTTCTCAGCCAACATTATGAGGGAAAAAGCTCACCTCAGTCAACAGGCCACATTTTTTCGCCTTCAGACATGCAAGCGATATTTCACCGACTATGAAATATCGTCCGTTCAATATCTCTGTATACGAAGGCATCTTGTCGTACGTGAAAATGATCACTCGAGGTGATCAGGGTGACCCCAGTCTCAAGTTCTTGCCAACTTCTCGAGGTATCCCAATCGGCACCTCGATGCAAGATGCATTTCAAATGGCCTGTCGAACACATTGGATACCATTGGGCAGGTGTAGACATATCGATTTGCAGATTTAATCTATGTGAAGCAGCATGAACTACAATTGGTTTGTGAAGCAACAAGCGTTGTCTCTGAGTCTAGGTCAAGACATGTGAAAACAAAAGACAATCAGAAAAACAGCACCTGCACAAAACCAGGGTTGTGTCTCGAGTCAGATGCAAGATATTGTCAGCTGTGCTATTGTTCAGCGTCAAGACAACGCACCGTGTTGTTTATCAACACCAAACTTTTCAACTTTCAGCTTCGCTTGCGCAAACAGATTCCTCTTCAAACCTACCACACAAACACTTAACCAAACATGTTCAACATGGTAAGCATTTTGAATACAGTACCACACTGCTTGTACCATCAACTAATACCCTTACAGATCAAAACCATCGTGTTGGGCGCCAGCCTCTGCGCCGCCATGCCTTACTCTGTCGACTTCCCATCAATCACACTCGACATCCATCCGACTTTCTCACACAACACGATCATCAAACCTGCTATGCCCACCTCTTCGTTCCCGAATCAAACCACATCTTACACCCTCGCCATCCACCCAACCTTCCGCGCCGTAACCAACAACAATGCCACCAGCAGCGCTCTAGGTGCCTGTGGTCTCGGTATCGGCGCCTGCCCTACAGATCTCTGCTGCAGGCAAGAATCTCCATCCATTCTCTACAAGATTCCACAACTGACATATCCCCGCGATAGCGAATACGGCTACTGCGGTTCCAACTCGAGCTACTGCAACTCCAACTGCCAACCCGATTTCGGCACCTGCAATCTCAACATCACCACCACCACGCCAATCTACAGTTTCTCGTACCAACCTCTGAGCACATCCATCTCAGCCACCTCAAACGACAACACAGGAGCTGCTGGCATTATCACTGATGATGTTGCTCCTGCTCCTTCGACTGTGGGAATCAACCACGCCCCTGAGAGCACCGGTGATGTGCATGTGCCTACGATCACTCTGCCTACTGTGACTGGTATCTCGTTTGAGCCTATCAGTACCACTCATACAGCTGTTCAATCCACCTGGGCTGCTACGAGCTACGAAGAAGCTTCCATGATTACGGTCACTATGAAGAAGATCGGCTGTGCAGCTGACGCAACTTCTTCCCAAGTTTAGAACTTGAAGGGAAGGAATGGGAAGGAAAAAGTCTTATGAGCATGTGACAGAAGTTGTTCCACGAGCATACGACAGAAGATTTCTCATGAGCACATGACACGAAAGTTTCATGAACATATGATATCACGATGGAAAGTAAGGGCTAGGGGTTGCGTCCTTGATGAAATTGATTGCATTTTGATCCTCCTTGTTTTGTTCTGTACTCGGTTCCAACTGTAGTGATGGGTATGGGTATGGGTATGATGTCTAACCAGAAATGTCTTAATCGGTTGTCTGTTCCAAGACCATTCAGTGTAAGCATGTACTGCTTTATGTTTGAGCCTGTGCTTCTGTCGTGTTGACAGTCGAGTACTGGGGCAAGATTGATTGCTGACCTCCGTACATGTTGGCGAACCAAGCAGACCCTCCAATCAAGTAAGCTCCAGGTAGCGCTCCTGACTCAGCCCACAGAATCTGATACATCCAGTGCTTGCCTTCCAAGACGTGGAAGAGCATCTCGAAAGGTGCCATGACTCCAAGCACCATGATACCGACTCCGATCATTGCTCCCAAAATCGTCAGAATCCTGCCAGAGGGGTTATCTGCAAGACGGACCTTGACGATGTAATCGACGTTGGCGAAAAGGAGGCAGGCACTGGTGGCGAGTAGGAGGATGAAACCTGCAATCCAACCCATCCAGGCAAAGACTGGACCGAGTTCAGAACTGTCGTGATTCAATGGTAGAGGGAGGTTCTGGAGGTCGAGCCAGAGCATCATGTTCACCAGTCCATAAGCGCAGAACTTCAACAACATCTCCTCTTTGTGGTCCATCTTTTCTCCGAGGTATTTGGATACGATGAAGGCGGCAGGCAGTGCGAGTGTTTGGCACCAAAAGATCTGGTAGATGAAGCCTTTGTTGTCTAGGCAGCCTGAGAGAGCGGCCAATAGAATGTTGGCATACACGCCTATTATGGCACCGATATGGGCTCGCTGTCTTCCAGAATCTCCAGTACAATGGTCGTCTGACTGGAACACTGATCCGAGAGCTTCGAGACCGAATACAAGTAGCACCAGGCATGCGATGAGAAGGAGGAGGCTGCCGATCCAGCGAGCGGCGATATCTAGGTCAGCAGTTGGAGATAGACCGCCAATATCGAGACATGCCAGGAGGATGGTGCACAAAGCATATGCTGCGGCCAACATGATGGCATTTTCTTTGGCTTTTGCTTGGTCTACAGGCGGAGTTGAAGGGACGTCCACAGTAGTCGACGCCTGATGGTATGTAGTGTTTGGCGTTAGATGATATGTCACGGTTGGTGCGTTAGGTGCCTGGTGATAGGTCACGGTCGGGGCCGGATGATAGGTCATGTTGGGTGCCTGATGGTATGTCATGTTTGATGCTGGAAGTATTCGATGTTGAAAGTGTTCGATGTTGAAAGTGTTCGATGTTGAAAGTGTTCGATGTTGAAAGTGTTCGATGTTGGAGGTTTGATGTTGAGAGGTGACAACGAGAGCTGGTTGTCAGGCTTCATGGCAATGTTCAACTGGAAAGAGCTAAGGGATGACTCCTGCTGCTGTTAGAGGCGATTGCCTGTTGGCACTTGACTCATTCGTCAAGTTTTGAGCAACATCGCGCACGTGTACGTAAGCCATGGTGTCTGGAAATACGGAAGGACAGCAAAACCAACAAGAAAAATGTAATGAACCCCTGCCTTCCCGTGTGCTAAACTCTGTCACCCGTAAAGCTATAGGATTGCACGATCGTGACATTTTCAGAGGCAGCCTCCGTTGAGAGCGTGGTAATTAGCGCCTCTCTGCGGATGATCATACCGATCTATAAAACATTGTGCATTTACACAAGCTAGACTACTCTAGGCGTGGCCGCAGGAGATGCCTGGAAGTGACAGATTTTCGCATGAGGGGAGGGCAGAAAGCATCATAAATCGCCAGGGGTTCTCTATAAGTTGACTGTAGAGTATTGAGGCAACTCATGATGTCTTCTTCCTTCTGACCTAATTTGGCAGAAGGATCCTCTGAATCTGCAAATAATCATCCCAATAGTATGTCCGACCTCAAACAACTGATGGCTCGGCTGGATTGACCGCTGAATACTCCGGAGAAGTCTTGAGAGCCTTGAGCAGCCAACCGGAGGTTCCAATGAAGTATGCACCAGGAAGGGCCCCATTCTCAATCAAAGGCAGTTTGTGCAAGATGGTCGTGTGCACAAAGTAATCGAAAAGTTTAGCCATGAGCCACATGACAGACATACCGCCGAGAGATCCGAAAGCAATGCGAAAGAGTGCTCTTTGGTTGTCAGACATATGTTTCTCGATGATACAACCAGAGACTACAAAGAAAAGGCCAATGCTGACACCAAGGAGACAACAGATGGCAACTCCCCAACCGAACCATTTCGGCTCGATCAGAGGATATAGATCGTTCTCAAGTGCGACTGGTTTGTTTTCGAGGTGGAACCATAGTAAGAGGTTAGCCATGATATGACCAGCAACCTGAATAGCCACTGTTTGCTTGTCTTCTGTCATATTTTCAAAGCAAGAAGAAGATCTAGCAAGACAGGTACAAGGTGCAGCAAGAAGCTGGAGCCAGAATATTTGGTATATCCAGCCTTTCTCATCGAGCGCGTGGGTTAGAGCTGCAAGCAACACGGCAATGGCAATGCCAAGCATAGCACCAATTCCAGCACGAATTTCCTCTGAGGCTGAGTCACCTGGAGGTCTTGGTGTATTGTATTTCCCAAAAGTGGAGGCGTTGATAACAGCGAAAATAACGTAAGCGACAAGGTGAAGAAAACCGCAGGCTCCCTCAGACAAATAAGCGAGAATGGATGATGTGTCGGGACAGAAGAGGTCAAGATACACCAGCCCGAGACAGGAGAGGATCTGACCGGCGACATAAATGATTGACATGTCTTTGGAACTGATGGTATAGGGGTTGACGACAGGCTGCTCCGGCTTTACTGATGGCAAAATCTGATTAGTAGCCGGTACGCTCTCGCGATCGGAATCATCCGAGTGGTTGCTCATCGTCGAGCAAAATGGTGTTGATTGAGCAAAGGAGGCAAGTCCAGCAGATTGAGTATTGTGAAGAAGACAGAAGGAGCGAGCACAGGACGGTAGCTTGGCCAAACCATCCTCCCTCGTGGCTTCCAAACGCTTTGAGCAAGATGACGTACAAGTTGCAGAATGAGATCTGCAGCATCTGAGTTGGACGTAGAATGTCTTTCATAATAGCAGAATGCTCAAATCGAGAATGAAGGCGCCTTGTTCTATAACACCACGAATCTCATCCCTGGATGCCTATCCATATCTCCTGCCTATTCGTGCAGTGCGACAGCCCAATGACTGGCTTGCGAGCATAGCTCTATCCTCCCCCTCCCATGCTTTAATCAAACTAGACTCTTCAGCGGCCAATCTTTATCACCATCGTCCACTTCAATGCGATGCTTTGACCCAACTCTATCGCAAACCAAACCAACAACCGATGTGACAAACGCCCCAGGCAATACAGCCGCTTGTACCAAAAGCCACCACTCCATAGACTGCATCTCCTTACTCGCACCCGAGAGCAGCATCCCAGCAACCGCCACATGCATCCCCAAGAATCCTCCAACAACACAGCGAAAATCAAAGGGCTTGCCAAAGAAGACGTTGCTCAAACACTGTACTGACGTTCCAAGCGAGAAGCCAAGGCAAGGAAAAACGGCGAGGAGATCGAAGAGGAAGAGGAATACAACGGCGTCGTCGTGTTCAGAAGTGTCGACATCATCAGACGTCAGTATGGTTTGGAGGCTCAGAGTGTAGGCACTGAGGAAGGCAATGAGGTATACTGCTGTCGAGAGTAGGAGTCCGGCGCCTGGTGAGGCGTCCATGCCAAAGAGTCTCTCGCCTGGTTGCTCTTGTGACTTCTGGATGGGTGTAATTACCATCTCCACACCGTCGACATGTGGCATTCCTCGACCAGACAATTCAGTGCGATGAGTTCTGGTGTGATGGAGCTGACAGCCGGTGCGATGAAGCTGACAGAATACGAGAGCTAAGGACGCGCCAGGTAAAATACCCGTTTGGGCGACGAAGATACAGTTTTGCGAAACCACTTCAGCCATTACGCCTGTAGTCCTGAAGACAAGACCGACAACGACGATCCCATACAACGCTCCAATTGCAGCAATGACCCTGCCTGTACGAGTACTTTTGTTCAGACAATTGCCAATGTAGTCGCTGATCCACCGAACAGTCCGGAAGCCAGAACAGATCATGGGCGATGTGATGAGCCCACTGGTCAAACCGCAGATGGCCCACTCTCTTGAGGTACGCATAGAAGGGCCGTGCAGGTTGACGAAGTACCAAATCAAGTTGAAGGATATGTATTGCAGGAAATACAAAACTGCGCGGAACCACGGAGGAGGCCCTTGTGGTGGGTGTTCGCTGGGCTCGTCCTTAAATCCTGGTCTGATCGACGTAGTTGGGAAGATGAACGTGGTCGGGGCGGTGGATGTGGTTGGTGCAGTCGGTATCAGGGTTGCGGAGGAAGACAATGCTGATGAGAAGGTTTCAAGAGTGGAGACTGGCAATGCCTCCGGAGCCGATTGTCGATGGGGTTCAGGCATAATGTTGATTATTTGCTGATGTCAAAGATGAATGGAGCAATGATCCGCTGAATATGAAGTGTGTCGAGAAACTGATGGTCTGGTGAGGAGAGTTGACAGAAAGCGAGATGTTTGTTAGCCCGAAATCTGGGAGGAGCGAATCACTGAGACCGTCATCCGCAGAAGCTCTTTCCTCAATCGCACGAGCTTCGGACTTTCCCAGGACAGCACCGAGTAGTTCGCTGCTTACTGTACATCGACAGAATGATCTAATCAAGAGAAGCGAGCACAAGACTGGCCGCTACAGGAAAGCGATGGGGAGATGCTGTATCTGGAGCCATAGGTATTATATTAATTAGCAAATGATATCAGATTCTTAAATGTGCTCTCAGCTAGTTATGTATCAAGAAAGCATCATCATCTGCAACGACCACTGCAAAAACGTGTGCATGTAAGCCCCGTATTTTGGTAAGCTAACTATGCACCTCTGCTGGCAAGTATCGGTCATTTTATGCATTACTCCATTTGCATCTGAATATCGAGATCAGGACTGTGCAGTCGAGTCTCTGCAAGAGCGGCCTCGACGCGCGGCCAGTCGCCAGCTGTTTGCAAAGCGAGACCAAGATCGAAGTTGGGGTCAAACCACCGTTCTCGGCGGGTCAGTTGTCGTTTTCCACCTTCAAGAGCGCTGCGAGCAGCTCGGGTTGTCCGAGCACGTTTGCTTCCAGCGCCACTTGCCGAACCTTGACTACTACCCTGTAGCTTCCCACGATGTGTTTCGAGGGCGAGGTCGTAGGCTGCAATGCTTCGCACGTAGGGGGCTACATCAGTGACCACAGTATTGAGGGGACCATCGAACACGGAGTAAGCAAGACTTGGCGGACCGCTTGTCGGAGTAGTGATCATGGTAGCAACTGTGTCGAACGCTGACGAGATGTCTGCACGAGTGAGCCGGCGTGACGTGCAGCTTGGCGATTTTGACTCGACCACCTGGTGTATGAGGCTCGTAGGTGAAGGGTGTAGATGATTCGAGAAAACTTTACGGATGAGACGAGAGCCGGACACCGCAAGCTGAGTATCGATAGTGCTGTAGTCGAGGACCTCGGGAGTCTGAAGTAGTGCCATGCCATGGATGTAGCTCAGGCGTGTCTTTTGAGGCAGTTCAGGCTGCGTCGCATCTATTTGAACATCTTGCATGCCAGGAAGACCGACACGGCAGAACACGTCCATATCCCCGAGACTGTCAGATATGCTTGAGTATTCTTTGAGTGCGGCCATGCGTAATTGCGGATCCTGTGAAGAAAGCTGGTCGCTTGTGATATCTGAAAACAGCTGTTCGCGTGGATCAATCTCCCAGCCTTCCCACATCTCCTTGAGCAGTTCATCGCCCTGGGTGTCTTGTAGAGAAAAATCTGTTTCATGAGCCACAAATCCCATACCTGCTTGATATGTGTTCTCGCTGAAGACTCTGATGGGTTGACCGTATTCGTCGAGTCCTGTTCCAGTTGGCCATCTTGGGAAAATCCAACTCAGTCCTCCGCGAGGATCGCCAACTCCCATCTGACACCATAGCTGCAATTCGGCAATACTTGCACGTAGATCATGATTTTTGGCATCATAGAGCGTCGATACCGCGTCACGGTACAGTAAATGACCCTCTCGAGCTGCCAACAAGAGCATGTAATCTACAGCAACCTCTGCAGGCGTAGCTGACAAACGTAAAATTGCTTGACATGTGATAGCTTGAAGGGGTACAAGGTCCTCATCATTGCAGGTCATAATGATCGGTCGCTTCGAGTTTTGAAGCAAGGTAAAGATGGTGGACCAGAAGTTCTTGTCTTCCTCAAACATGATGTCGACTTCTTCAAGTAATATGAGGGACTGCTTTTGTCCTCGTGATGGCTTCGAAGATGACAACACCTTCTGAACCTGATCGACGCTCGGTTTCGGTTTCTTTTCTTGCTTCTTGGGTTGTGAAACTGATTTTGGTTTCGACGTAAAGAATGATTTCATGGTACCTTGGCGACCTGATTCGAGGTCTTTGTTAAAAGCATCTGAAAGTCGTCCAGCATCTTCATCAGCGGATGTGTTGCCGGTGTCACATGAAATATTCTGCACGAGATGGTTCTCTACCATGTCCCCAATCTTGTCGAGCACGTCTTTACCACTTCTGCGTGAACCCGGGTTGATCTCGAATATCTCGAAACCCAACTCCTTTGCGGCAGCATGAACCATGGCAGTCTTTCCGCTGCCGGAAGGCCCACTCAAAATGACCGAATTCATGATTTGTGAGCGATTGGACTGGTTGCCGAAGTCGATGTCACGCACAAGAGATGGCTTCTGGCCTACACTCAAAGGCAAGGTGCGACTCAACTCAACGAGTTCTTCTGCGTCATTGTAGAAGTCATCGTCGTTAACAATGAAATCATCCAACTCTGCAGCCTTCTTACGGCGTTTTTTCTTCGGTCCTCGTTCACGGTCCGCCTTGTCGTGCTTGGGGACATGAGAGCCGACTGTTTCGACTGCACTGATTGTCAAAGCCTTCATCCAGTCCCTTAGATATGTAGCTTCTTTTCCAAGTTGCAAAACCTGGGCCGCAAGCCGAGGTGAGTATTTCTGAGCCCAGGCTTGCACTTCTGATCGTCCTTGATCGAAAGGCGTGAGGTTATCTGACATCCCATGAAAGAGATCCTCGCAAGCTGGATGTGAATGATGGTGATGAGATCCCGATATTGATTCGAGCTCATCCACTAGAGGCTGAGCGTGAAGCTCGTTGCTTATCCACTTCTGAGCCCGAGAACCAGGAACGAGATGGCGTGTGGGAACGCGTAGCGAAGCAGGAGGATTGTGAAACCCATCTGGTCTTGGTGTGTCCTTTTGATGGAAATCAAGACCACGTTCCACATGAGTAAGCGCACTCTCAGATGGGTCCAGGAGGGGTATTTTGTACTTCGTTTTGCGAGTCGAACGAGGCACAGGGACTGACATGTCTCGTTGAAACCGGCCTGGGTGGTAATAAAACTCACCCCGTACGTGAACATTGCCTTTTGATGGAAAGGGTGCTTCGACCATACCTGGTTGTTTGATAATGTTACGATCTCTGTTCGAACCGAACTGCGGGAAGCTTGCCGATTCGCTCGCCGTCCTTGAGCCATTTTCTCGTGCTTGTGCTCGCAACTTGCCAGGGGTCACAGCCGAAGGTCTCCGCGGGCTAAGTATATGACTGACCTTTGGATCTAGGGATCCTTTCAGGGAAGCAACAGGAGGTTGGGGGGTGTCTTTCGGCTTCCCGGAAAAGAATGGATGTGTTGGTTTCGAAGGATCCGGTTTGGGGGCCTTGGGCTTGGGTGGTGGGGCCATTGAAACAGGCTTCGGAAGACAGAAGGTCTCAGAGCTATCAAGGATACGCGCTATCCGTTGTCCCAGATCCTCGTCAGAGGAGTATTTTATTGCCACGACAAGCGTTTGCTTCTCTTTCTTCGGTCTTCCACGTTTTGATGACTTTTTGGTTGGAACATCTTCTTTGGCTGGTAACGGCTTAGCGGAAGGAGAGACCAGAGTACCACCAGTGCTCAATTTCAACATCTTCCTCGGCGTCGTGCTCTTTGGGGCGTCCTGATGGCTAGGATTCGATTCAAGCTGCTGACTCGTGTTGTAGCATGTGTCGTCGGACTGACTGTTGGCAGGATGTGATGATGGGAGTGAAGTCGGGCTTGAAGGCTGAGGCACCATGTCTTCGGAGCCTCGATCAGAGATAGCGACATGATCGGGAAGGCCCAGCTTGCGTCTCTTGCGGCGTGTAGATGTCGTAGCCTCGATGGACTCGAGGTTCGATGCAGGCTCCGGCTTCTCCTTGGCCTTTCTGAGGCGAGTCTTCCTGCCATTGCCTGTCTCGGACACCAGTGAGGCTTCGGGTTGTGACGTGGAAGGATCGGCTCCAGGTGAGGTATCTCCAGGTAGAATTGAGTGCGCAATCTCGGGTAAGGATTGGGGAGCAGGCACTGCAGATGAGTGAGAAAAGTAAAGTTGTGTGGAAATGGTACAGTGAAGTTGTACCTTGGGGCTTTTTGAAGAAGGGATGCACACTCTTGTTCTGACCATCACCCATGACGCCGATGGTCATATGAGAGGGGTTGGAGGAAGTGCGTGTTGTGTGTTGGCCAATGTCGCTCACTGCACAATCGTCACCACAGTCTCGACTTGAGAACGACGCGTCTGCCCGATGCGTGTCGCGCCTGCCATTTCGGGCTTAACCATGGAACGCTGTGTTATGTCCGAGAGCGGAGCAGACTAGCACCGAGCTTGGCATGAATCTTCAATTTTCTTGACAAGCAAAAGTAGTAGAAACACCTTATCGCCATAAGGAATTTGTTCGCGCTACATCACACAAATGGCTGACGGAGCTGCCATCGAGGCTCCCTTTACTCTCGCCTCCCTCCCCAGACCCTTCGATTCCACCATCGGCACCACCTTTGCCGGCCCTGTATTCGGACTCCGCGCCCAAAAATGGAGGAAGAGACCTGAGATTGTCGCAAGTGTCGACGGAGACAGCATCACCATCTACAATGTATGTCGCATACCAGAGGAACTCGCTTGGGCCATGCCGCTAACTCTCTTCCCCAGGTGCGTAATCCGCGCCTGGTAACGTCGTATGCTCTTCCTCCTCAGACTCGTCTTCTTTGTGCGCCATGCTCCATCTACCGCAAGATTACGGGGCGCAAAGCCGCACAGAGAGTAACATACGCTGTTCTTGGTCACACAACTGGAAAGAAGACCGAGGTCGTTTGCTTCACCGAGGACACAATCGCCGACTCGACCGACCTTTCTGCCGACCAGCAAGTCAAGACAAGCTACCAACTGCCCACCTCGACCAGCACAGTCTTCGCCGTCCACGCTCTTGCTTCACACTCGGATAACGAGACTCTTGGACTTGCTCTGGACATCGCTGTCACCTACGCCGATGGAAGTGTCGAGTGTATCGCTGGCGACCTTCAGCAGAAGAGATGGGATGCAGATGCTGCTCAGACTATAGTCATGGCCGACTCTGACGCCGTGTCTTCGTCCGTCATGGTCGAGTATGCTACCGTCACTGATGTGACTTCAGCTAAGAAGGGTCTGCTCAAGAGCAGAGAGGACGCTTTGGCCTTGATCGGAGGTGCTGTCAGTTTGGACAATTCGACCGAGCTCAACATGCCACTTCTGGCTTTGGTCACCGTCGACGATCAGAACATCCGCCGCTTCAACCTCTTTTCTTTGCCTTCTAGATCAAAAGACTTAATCACTAGTGCTCACCAAGGTCTCCGTCATCTTTTCAGCTACGAGCTACCAACCACGCCTTCTTCAGACAAGGCTACCTTTTCCCTGCAATCATCAGCTGGCAAATTGCACCAGATGCTTTCTGGTATCATCACCACTTACGACCTTTCTGGCACCGTCCCCCGAGTGCTTTCCGTTCTTACTCCTCATACCCAGGCTCACCAAAGCTTCGTCCGCATTTCTGCCGCCCTTGTCCTTGCTGCTGAATCTACCTCCTGTGCTATCTATGACACCAAGTACAGCTCCTTGCAGGCTGCCTTGTCTCTCGAGAGTGATCCTCTGGAATCAGCTGGCGACAAGAGAAAGAGAACCGATGGCGCTACTGAGGGATCCCTGAACTTTGTCACTTTCTTTACTGACCTCGGCCTCGCGGTAGCCATCTCTGGAAACGCCCTTGTTGGCTTGCAGATCAACCTCTCGGCGACCGCCTACAAGAAGTCAAAAGCCAACACTAGTCTTCTCATTAACTCTCTCGGCAAGGGTTCAAAGAAAGCACTTGTTGCTGCTCCAAACTCCGAACTATCCTCTCAGGAATGGCAGAGCTGGAAAGAGACCGTCGACTCTCTGGTCGACTCCGATGTAGCCGCACTTGAGCGTTTCCTTGCAGCCGAGCTCGAATTGGCTTCCACACCCAAACAACACAAATCATCGGCCCCCAGTTCAGAAGAGCAGGATGGTGAGGATAACAGGATGTGGCCTGTAAGAGACGCTCGGTTCCTGGTTCAGAAAACCGAAAGGCGCAAAGCGGTTTACCTCCTCAGCAAAATGTTTGCTTGGAACGACACAACCAGGGACGAGCAGAGTTCTATCTCTATGAACTTCTTTACAGCGAACATCTTCAGATGGCTTGCCACTACTGGATACATTTCCGCCATGGAAGTGGAGAGGGCCTTGCGTGAGACAGGCGCTATACAGTCTACGGCTTCAAGAGTTCGTCCTGGCGACATCATGAGGGCAGTGAACGAACTTGACCCAGAGATGCATGTCATGCACGAGTGGTTGAGCTGGCCCGTATATCTGGACCTCGAGGAAGTCATCGTCGCTCTGGCGTCTCTTGTCAAGTCTCTCCAAGGACCAAGCCCCGCTGCAGTCGCTAAGCTCATCACCAGCAAGAGTGAAGATGCTAGCAACGAATTGGAGACTGAAATCCAAGTCGAGTCTGAAGCCGCAGAAGCCGATCTCGAGTTTGCCTTGTCAGCTCTTGATAATGGTCTAAGTGTCCGCAGCGCCTCATTCCGCACAGTTTTTACTCGTCTGCATTCATTCCCCTCCCGCAGTATTGTCGAGACACTCCGCACTCACCTTGCACCCCGCGAGGTTGTGTTCTTCATTCAGATCCTTCGTATTGAACTCGCAGACGGCGGTTGGACATCTCGTTACACCGATGTTGAAATTGCCAACAGGCCCGAAGACGCAGGCTCACCCAGCGACCACTCAATCGCTATCATCAGCAACCTTCTCAACTGTGCCATTGACTCTATTGGCACATCTGGCTGGCTTGTTGGTCTCAGTGGAGACCCAGAACTCCAAACTGATGATATGCTCGAGACACTCGGAGCGGAGACTAGTGCTGCTCTCGAGACATGTATCGAGGCTTGTAGCTTTGGTGTCTTCTTGAACGACTTTGAGCGTTTCAGCAACACAGTTCAAGCTTCTCAGAAACAGACGACTATTAAGAAGGTCGACCCCATCAAGACGCCTGGTTTCGAAGAGACTCCTCTTGCTGTGGATCCTGTTCTTCCTCTGGGCTACAAGACCCAAGGGCCCGCCAGTAAGATGCGTATGACAAGCACTGGTCAGGTCGAGAAGAGCAGGGGTCTTCGTGGTAAGGAGTTGTCTATGCGTGTTGGCAAGTACTCTCTGGACAGAATCGTTGTCTAAGCATTGCATGGAGTAGACTACATGGGTAGAAAAGATTTAGCTGTATTTACTTAGCGAGGAGTCACTGGATAGGAAAATCATTGTTTCTCATATGCATCCATTCATCTTCTGACTCGTAACTTTCTATATCGCTACCCACTGCATTTATGGTCCACCAGATTCTATGATGTCATTGCTTACCACTCGAGTCCGCGGCAAGCACGGTCACAAAAGTAGGTATTATCTAGGTAGACAACCATCTTCGATTGCTGGACAACATAACATTGAACACGTGAAATCACAGTCAAACAAAAAACACAACATTTCACAATGGGCTTACCACAACAACCCGCGGATGGCGCGCCCACAACCAGCAGCGTCCCCACTTCAGCCAGCGAACTTCCTCCTGCTGCTCTCGAGCTGGCAGGCAAATTATTTGACTTTGCACGACAAGGCAAGACGGATGAGTTGGCACAATATGTCAGCGCGTAAGTCAATTGAAAGATACTTCGTGGGCTGGCTCTGAGATCGATATGCCAAATCTACGCCACGATAGCGAAGAGCTTGTATGACAGAGTCAGATCAAGAGTCGAAGCAGACCCACGAACCATCAATAGCAACAGCAAGAGAATCATGCTAATTTCATTCCCCTCCAGTGGCATTCCGCCAAACCTCACAAATTCCAAGGGCGATACCCTGCTCATGCTAGCAGCTTACCATGGACAAGCCGAGACAACAAAGATGCTGCTAGACAAGGGTGCGGACCCGAATGTTTTGAACGACCGAGGTCAGAGTCCCATCGCCGGTGCCGTGTTCAAGGGTTCGGATGATGTTGTCAAGCTACTCTTCGAAAGGAAGGCGGATGTATATGCAGGACAACCCAATGCTGTGGACAGCGCGCACATGTTCCGGAAAGAGGACTATCTCACACTTTTTGGCGTGGAACAGCAACAATAGATGCTCAACGAGCTCACAAGCCTTTCATGCAGACTGTGATTGCAGGAGCTGAACGTGAAAGCCGAGGAACCGTTTAAGCCGCTGCTCTCGATATCGACCAGAGACTCCAGGCAGGATTCGCTTCTATCAAGCTGTGGAGTCCGCAATGAACGTTATCTTCGAGATGGCTGGCATGTGTGCAGTGAGACGTGGACGAACCAGAGCGAAGGTAGCATGTGCATGGGAGACATGGAGGATTCACAAGGCGCTATCTATCAACGCCTGCAGCGGCATCCCACAGCACCAATGCTCATCAGCACACTGTACTACACACTTCATTCGGTCTTGCACGAGCAAGCTCAGCAATCACAAGCAATATCATCCCAGTGAAGCCTAATAATACTCAGTTTTGCTATCGACGAATGCTGCGATGGTTGTCGAACTATGACCTCGTCGTCGAGTGGCTTCCCCGAGAAGGATAGAGAAAGATCCGAAATTTTAGCATGTGAAAGACACGGGTCATGCCAAGGCCACGGGAAGAGGAGCATGTGATATTTGTTGCCCGTTGTGCAGACCAGAGATGATGAGTTCCATCGACGTCCTTCCTACACGACCAATGCCAATGAACCCATTCGACGAGTCTCCATCGCTTCCCAATCGCCTTTCAATCCCCTCCGTCGCGTTCTGCTAGCTACTGCCAGAGTCGTCGTCGACTTGCGCAGGAGCTCCATCGACGTCAGTGCAACAATGGAATCGCAACGCCAAGCGCCGCCCGGCTACGCCTATTCTCACCACCCAGACAATCTCAAACTGCCTTCTGTTCCTCAGCAAGAGCTTCACATGAACCATGCGCCAGCCGACATTACCCTTCCCGATCTGAAGTCTGTCCTCGCCGACCTTCCTCCGAAGACTGGTCACCCCAATGCCTTCTCCAATGCTGTCGCCGCGAGAGAGATGGACCAAATGGGCATGCCTCGCACCAGCATTGAATCCGACGCAGCTAGTAACATGAGCCTGGACGACGGAACACAACGCTCGACAAGCGTGTCAATGGACGATCCTGATGTTCGCCTGGCTGCTGAAGCTCTATCTGGTCTCGGTAATCCTGGTGTGTATGCCCACTCTCCGCATGAATTGCGACATCGACTGATATTCCAGACTTTGCGCGTTCACCCAAGAATCGGCCATCGGCCTCAAAGCCCAGCCCTGCGCGCACCTCTACATCTTCAAACAAGGACCTTGAGCCGTTGTTGGACCTTCTGGTCGATGCCCATCCGTGGGTCGGAAACACAGTAAACGGCAGTCTGTCCGCTTATAATGCGACCAAGAACTTCTCACCCCGGATTGTCAGATACGGAGTCCATCTTGTCGAGCGCAACGTTGGCTCTCCTGTTGCCAGTACCGTCAGTAACATCGGCAGACGCACCGGTGTCGAGGGAGGTATTAGACGCTATCTTGATAGCCGTAGGCCCAGCTCACCTGCCATGGATCTTACTCATGGTAGCAAGCGTCGCCGAGTCACCTCGGATGATATGGAGATCGACCGTAACCCCCAGGAGCCTGGTCTCCAAGATTCTCAGGAGTTCTTACCAGCGTACCAGGCCAACAAACCGCCTTCATATAGGGAAGAAGTCAGCCCTCATGGATCAGAAAGAAGTAGAGCCTTGGAAAGACCTCCTATCAACAGGAGCTGGTCAACCAAGATATTCATTTCGACTTCTGCTCTTGGTGTCGCTCTTAGCGATTCTTCCCTTCGAAGTCTCCAGTATTGCGTTAAGCTTCTCTCATCGGCCACGGAGCACGTTGAGAGTGTAATGAATGCGTTGAAGATGGTCCTACATGAGTACGACCAGTCGCAAGAAGTGTCACAACAAGACCGAGCTAGGCGTGAAAAAGAGACGGAAGCAGGCATCATCATTGAAATCAAATCCGGAAACGAGCGTGATCAATCAACGGAAATGCTTGCAAGACGTATCAAGTCTCTGTGCGATGATATCTGGCATACCATCCAAACTGTTGTCAATTCTGTCTCGACCTACGCTGGAGGCGCTCTCCCTGAGAACGCCCGCAACATTGTCAAGGGACAATTGCTTTCTATTCCTCAAAGATGGCGATGCGCCACACAATCGGCAGAAGCAGCATCCCCCTCGCAGTCAGCCACCAAGGCCGATGGCGGCGAGGATGGCAAGGCCATCGAGGGTCAGAATGCAGACGAGAACACACGCAAAGCAGCACATCGTATGATTGCCTTCGCCACCGAGGGCCTCGACATGATGGCTCAAGTCAACAATGTCGTCGGTATCACATTGCAAAGTGCCGAGAATTGGCTGCAAAGCCTTGGCAGAAATAACCGCGAGGAGGAGATGATGGACGCTGACGACCCAAGAGAGTCGGCGGCCGAGTAAGACAGCAAAAAAGAAAACCCATCGTTCATTTCCATTCTTACTCCATCGATGAGACATGCGCAAACAAATCACAAAAGCAGCCACGAGTCAACGAAAATCACCAACATTCATATCCCGAGCAACAAAAAAACTAACACGAAAATGGTAACACTGGCTTTTAGGCGCAGTTTTGGGTCCTGGCAGGCCAGAGGAAATGGGAATGTCTGAGTTTTTGTTGTTTGATGTCTTTCAACTTTGCTTCAAGGGTTTCTTTCAGTTATTGATATCGACCGCGAGCGGCAGGAGTTTTCAGCGGGCTCGAGGATCACAGAACAATTTTCCTTTATTCTTCATTAACCTATTCTGTTTCATGACTCTCGTTCATACCGAAAAGCGAAAATCGTTATTTCCACAGGCTTATCCTGCTTTTACTTTGTCTTTTTTTGAGATGCTTGGGGGTTGTATATAGCACTTATATGCATGCTTTCTTCCTTTCACGCCTCATGGCGACTTATGCTCTGTGATGACGACTTTGAAGTTCCTTGCTTCGATCGTGGCATGACTCCGATAGCTGCGACATGGAAACCGCGAGGGCTGATGGTATCTTGCGTCTCAAGGCAGCTGGTTACGAACAGAGGGGATTGTGAGGGCAGAACCCGACGAAGGAGACAAACAACAAGTCCGAACTTTCACCTCAGCCTCACGGTCACTCCCCGGACTAATCATCGACAAGCGATGTGCCTTGATGGTTAGACACAGGGTCACTCAAAGCGGCACTTTGACGTTCCCCTCTCGACAATCACCCCAACACCAAGGCAATTTGATCTTCTCGAGGGCTGTTTTACGAGGCGCCGAGGCCGGCCGACAGCCCGAACCCGGTGCGAACTTCAATGTTCTGCTTTCTTGGAAGGAAGATGTTGGTGGCTCCTGCCGCCTATGGCAGAACGTATTGAAATAATGACGTTGAAGATGAGGAGAGGTCGGTGCTTCTATGGTGCACTTTCCCAACACGTCGACTTCTGGTGGCTCGGTTGTTTGCCTCGGCCGTCCTTCACTTGACTTTCTGCATTGAATCACAACTCTTCTTTCGGCGTCTTGTCGCTAAGCGATAGCTGGGTTATGGACGACCGAAACAAACGGGCGCCGCTTTACGCGGAGCGAATCGACATGTGGCACGCTTTCCCTACTCACATACCATACCCTCCACTCGTAAAACTACGTGTGATGAAGAACAAACTCTCATCAAGACTTGTCATGACTGGCGCCGGTCTCTACCATGAATTCGAGACATCGACTGCCTCCTCAAAAAAGACGCCGTCCGCCGCTGCAGACCACACTCAAACTGCCGATGATTCAACAATGCGAGATGTGAGACCAGACAACTTTGCTCCTGGCACGACAAACCTGACGGCACAAGTTTTGCTGCCAGACGAGAACAAACTCATTCGATCGAAGAGACAGATACTGAAGCGAAAACACCTTCGTAGAGGAGGCTTCTTCGCTAATCAGCACGAGCTCTTCCAGACATACAGCCTCAGCGCCGATGGATATGCAGATGAACCCAGACCTTATTCACGAAAGCTTGCTGCAGACTTTGAAGATGTCATGTGGACGGCGTTGACACGCAAAGATCCTCCGATCTATGCTAATGTAGACGATTCCGGCGTTCCTAAGCCGGCAGTGGTCTACGAGACACCTCCTTTATCGTTGAGGCTCGAACTCAAGAATGCAAAGCGTTTCAAGCCCTCCAGTCAAAGCATCACAACAGACCTCTATGCCGACCACTTCATCCGGATACCGGTCGAGCTCAACTTTTGCCTGCGTGTACTTTCGCCCTGGAACTCTGACTATCTCAACTCTGGAAAAGACACATACATGCGTTTAGGACTTGATCAACACACTGGGCAGTTATGGGGAAAGTTTGGTATAGGCGAGAAAGAAGGTGTCTTGATTGTTGAGGATACAGACTCACTGTATGACTGGGCCATCGACAGTCCAGCAATCCTGGAGCTGGAGTGGCGCTCCAGAGACGTCAAAACAGGAGAAAAGAAGCTTGGACCTCAATGCATGGGTAGTGTTGAGATCAGCGCAAATCAGGGAGTGAAGGGCGTCATGTTCGGGTTGTTCGATGGATGGGATGCCCAATTCTACACAGAGAGTGTAACTGGGGGCCAAAACCAAGATTGGCAAGCCTGGGCAACTGAGTGGGATGCCATCGCTAGGGAAGAAGAGGTGTTTATCGAGTCATATTAGTTATCAGCAAGACAGATGTGTGCGACTGAAGTATGAGCTTGCGACCAAGCATACAAGATACGATTGAAACGCAGAGATGTCCTCGAGGCATAATACTACTCCACGATCTTGAGTGACATCTCCTTGATACAATCGGATCCCGTCAGGCTCTCATATCCTTGGTCATCAATTGATCGGATTCTGTTTAAAAGATAAACAAGGAGCTCGAGAATACTAGTCTGAGTACCAGTGTACTGTACGCATGCGCGTGAAGAGACCGTATACTTTATGCTATTATCTCATACACACTCTTATACCATCCTCCCCGAGCAATCTCACAATCCCTGAATATTCAACGAAGACCAATCCACTGCACTCAAATCAAGCGCACCCATATCCACATCCACCATCCCGTTCCCTATCATCCCTCCACCATTACCTCCTCCTCCTCCAAAATCAAACCCCTCCTGCACCTCAAACCCATTAAACCTCGGAGTCATGCCCATGACCGGAAAGGGCATCAACTCCTCACTCCCAAATGTGTCAGAAGATGCTTGTCCACTACTCATGCCCACCTCTGGGTTCTCATACTTCCCAGGCACCTCTACCATCCTCGTAACTTCTGAAACAATGAATGGTGTTTCCTCGAATTTCCCTTGGACTCTCAACACACTAACTCTAGCTTCCCAGGCTTTGACGATAATTCTCGCAAAAACTTTGAAGATGGGCGTTTTGTGGAATGGATGGTCGTTTTGCTGAGGGTCGGAGAAACGCACTTTACAGCTTTCACTCATCGTGCGCCAGCATTTTTCCGCATGTGCAGCGAGTGGTTCGCGCTTCAAGTATTGGAGGATATGGATGTATGCGGGAAAAGGGAAGTGGAAGAATAGGAACCAGATGTGTTTTTTCGTCAGAGGAGAAGTCGTGATGATGGTGTCGCAGTCGAGCATTGTGAGGGCTTGAGTCAAAGCCGAGTCGCGTTGGAGGGGAGTTTGTTGGGAGGGTGGGATGGAGAAGTGTTGGAAGAGGCGGTAGCGGGCGAGGTGGCCGCGGGTTAGCCAGAGGGTCATGAATTGGAGTGGGTTCTCCGTGTTGCAGTATTGGAGGCAGGTTTCTTCGATCTTTTGCTGGAGAGCTTCTAAAGTGCCGCCGTGATCGTTGGGGTTGGCGATTGACTTGAGTGATGGATTTGTAAAGTCTAGGAAGAACGGGCTGTGGCGGACGAGATCGGCGACTTGATAGCGTAGGATGGCTAAGGTTGTTTCTGTGGGTCTTTTGTGGCTCTGTGGAAGATGCTTCATCTCTGGTTGAAGGTCGAAATCGTTCAAGTTTGCAGGTGTCTTGCAGTTCCAGGCTGGAGATAGAGTTGCAGCTCTGTAGTCACTCATTTCGCAGACACGGTTGTCGAACAGTAGGAGAGCCCACCATAATCTGCGACGCATCTCGCCCTCGAGAGGACCGTGTTTGGCGTTCGATGATTCATTGTCCATTCCCATACGTTGCGCCATGCGTATCGCAAGTCCAAGAAGCGATGACAGAGAACGAGGGTCTGAATCGGGTCTTACGGCAACCTGGAGAAGTTAGTCTAGAAGCATGCAGAGCAGTTTCTGACAGTCATACCAGATACAGGAACAGCGCTGTCAAGCAGTCACGATCATCAGACTGTAGGAAGCCGCACTTCAGCAAAGCTTGCTGGCAGCCAAATCTGTACCTCTGCAGGAGTTCTTCCTTCGCAAATCCAAATGTCTCCAGACAATCTTCATCCTGAACACTCATGACGGCCACACAATACACACTAAACATCAGTGCCTCCAGATTAGGCTCCAAGTTCTTCAAATCAGCGGTAGCGTTGATAAGTCGAACTTGAAGCGTAGGCGTATGTGTGACCTTGAGCAGAGGATTGACATTCTCCAGATAGATCTGCCAGAACTTGAAGATTTGGACATGATCTGGGTGTAAAGTTGACAGATCAATGTCCATAATACGTGACCCGAATAGCAAATAGTCGGTGCTATTCTTATACATTTGATCCCACGTCTTTTTTCCAGCGACGTCTCGAAGGTCTTCATCATCGTCGTTATCTTCATCATCTTCGTAATCATTGTAAGCATTTGTTTGCTGGTCATCCGCGATCAGCACTTTTTCCATCAATGAGAGACCGCGGTTCGGTTGTACTTTTTGACTCATGGCGTGCCATAGGTTTCTGGAAGCTGTTAGACCTTCGATCCAGTACTGTCGGAAGGGAAAGCACAAACTTGGCTTCAAACGTAGTTTCCGTCTTCACTTCCGGACTCGCACCTTCGCTTCCCTCATTCTGTTTCCCACCATCTGGAGCGTTTTTCTCGGAGGCAGTCGCATGCAAAGGCTCAAATTCTATATTGTTCTGACGAAGCAGATCTTCCAAATGCCGAACCCGTTGCAACAATTCTCCCTCTGGGAACCTTCGTCGTCGCTGCCGTGGTGCTGCGACTGGCACGCATTGTACACCCGTCTTGATACAGGTGTTGCATGGAAATTTACGATCGCATTTTACTTTGCGTTGTTGGCATAGTACGCAGGCGAGGGTGCGTGGGGGCTTGCGTGACGAAGTTACGGTCGGCGGTGATTCGCGTTCTACGTCGGACATTGTGCTTGAGAAATGATGAGAAGTTGATAAAGAAGAAAGCTACATGCTGTGTTAGATGATGGTATATGTATGTCGGCTTTTGATTATCATAATCCTTCGAAGGATGCTGCCTGGTTGACACGGCTGGGAAGCGTTGGTCGTGGCGCCCCCACGTGCAGCAGGGGGCGTTGCTATTGCCACATATTCACCCTTCTACGCTCTTGCAAAAATATCAAACATCGCGATCTGTTTTCTAACATCGATTTCAGCATTTCGTTACAGCATTGGAGACTGACATGTTACTTAGACTGACTGGGAATCAAATACGCGAAACATAAAGAGGACCCACAGACATATCACCAGCACCCTCTAAGCAGCACACTGGAAAACCGCAGGTCCAGGAACAGTGTACTCCGCCTTGCTGGCATCATAAATGACATCCTGCCCCTTATACGCACCAGGGAACGCAACAAGGCTCTTAGGCACAGTAGTTCCCTCACCACTAACCTTGATCTGATGACAACCAGGATAGAACTGAGGACCGGGATATTGAGCAGCATCATGCAAAGCGACCAGCTCATGGCGAACAAGGTAGTGGCCAGCTTTGATACACTCAGGGATAGTGTAAGTGTATCCTGCATTGCCAGGTTTGGTCAGAGGATCGGTGCCCCAGGTCTTCTTGTCGGCACTACGGCCTTGTTCGGCGATCTTGAACCAGACGGCTGTTTTGTTGGGCATGAAGTTTTCGCAACCTGATATATGTCAGAGTGGTTCAGACTGCTGGAGGTGGAATGATATCTTACCTTCATCGGGACAAGCGGCCATGTAAGTAATAGTAGGGCCGAAATGGCTGTCGGGCCAGAGAGTCCAGTGGAGGGTAACGTTGGAGCCAGCCTCTGCTGCAGCCTCGAGAGGAGCGGGAGAAGAGCCAACAATGCCTCCCTCGGAGTAGCCGCCGCATTGGATATCCAGAAGGTCGACATCAGTAACAGGTCCGTTGCCTTGGACGGGACGGGAAACGCGCTTCTCCTGCGAGAATATCAGTATCGGTGATGCGAAGAGGTCAGACCAAACACATACCGCAGGGTTCATGTAAGGGTCGAGGTAAGGCTGATAGAACAAATATTCATCGCCTCCGATGGTAGCATTGTCGATATATCCATGAGCAGCAGCCAAAGTAGCGCATCCGAGAACAGCAGCAAGATACTTCATCTTGATGTATTGAACGAAAATGGAAAGAATGTAAAGGCCGTCAAGGCTGGTTTGAGAAAAGAGGGAATGAGAAGGGAAACTGATCGAACCTGCGATCTTTGCTAATTGCTTTGAACGAAGAGCATGAGTGATCGCGGAGGCAGACAGCTCTTATACAGTCGTCAAGGCATGTTTCCTGAAAGCACAGATTACCAGGATCTTTACAGCTCGGCGATCGCTGGGTTCCTGTATGATATTTAGTGGCTATACTGTGCCCTATATCGGTTTTGTCGAGTGGTGTCAGTCTGACAGCGTTTCCGTTTTCTGATACATGTTTCGTCTTGACAAAACTGCATGAGGGCATGGCCTTGGTCAATAGGTGTGCTCAACTTCCATTAATGAGAGATCAGACTCGATATTCCATTCCGAATTTCCTCAAGAAGTGCAATTGGCTGCGCTCTCGTCCTTGTGTGGCCTTCTGGTCAGATGTAGATTATGTGATAGCAGTCGACTTGAGAGCTTGAACTAATGCTGTCCGGTCTTGTCGGTTGCTGGTATACGCGCCCAGACCGACGTGTTTCACGATGTTCAAGCGAGCTGTACCTCCACCTTGCCCTATTAGGGCATACTTGCAAGGAACCATCAGAGTAGCAAAGTAAGTAAGAGATATAAACCAGTCTTCTCCAAGTGGCAGTTCAAGTCAAAAGCAGATCATGATTTTCAATAATCGGACGTGATACGCAGGCAGACTAGAGACACATTGGTGGACAGAAACGAAAGACCACCTTCTTGGCGGCTTGATGATAGTCACTTGCTGTGAATACGATTAAAAGGAATTTTCTCATCTACATGAAAATGCAAATACACAAAAGACAAAAGCCCCATACGCCTCGCTGACTTTGACAAGAATTGAAACAAGCTGTATCCGAGGATAGAAAATGCCAAAAAGAAAGACATCGACAGAAAGAGAAGGTAAAATATGTACAGACCCTCCTTTTTAAAGAATAGAAAGACTCCACATACCCATATGCATATGCCATCTAACCTCTCTCCGATTTAACTACGTGTTCATTTTCTGTTCTTGCCCCAGCGCAGACGGGTGCCGCTGGAGGATGTTGCGGCGGTCTGCGGCTTTTGTGGTTCGGCGAACCTGATGTTGGTTGGTGGTTGACGAGGTGCGTTGTCTTCTTCTTCCTCACTGTCACTTTCCTGCTTGCTGACACCCAAGGCGCCTTCTCGGCGTCTACGCTCTGCTGCAGTCTCACCATCAGTGTCCGAGTCGAGTCTTGGCTTGGGAGGACGTCCGCCACTAGCAAGTCGAACGTCGCGAACGTCGCGTGGTGCAAAGTAATCAGCCTCAGAGTCTTCTTCGAGACCCGTGCCTAGCGCACCCTCTCTGCGGCGACGCTCAGCCGCGGTCTCACTCTCAACATCAGAGGCGTAACGGCCTTCAGGCTTTGGGCGACTTGGAGGAACACGAGCAGTGCCGTCGTCCTCGCTGTCCTCTTCTATGGGTGATTGACGGGACTGTTCAGCACGCTCGCGTGCTTCTCGGCGCCTCTTTTCAGCTGGTGTCTCGCCGGCTCCACTTGATCTACGGAGATCGCCAGTCACATCGTGGAAAGGTACGACCTCATCGTTCGAGTCGACCAGAGTCAGACCCTCAGGACCGGCGGGAGCGTCTGCGTGGCTCGGCATTCTCTTGACCTTGGCATTGTCAGCCAGGCCAGAGTCTCCAGTCTCAGGAAGGTCAGCCTTCAAACCAGTCTCGGCATCTCTACTAGAGAGCCTGACCGGTCTGTTCTCAGGCATCGACTGCAAGCGGTGAGGGATAGCATCCTCATTACCCTTCTTGGCACCTTCTCTCGCCTCCCTCTTGACGGCTTCAGGAAGATCGCTATCTTCGACAATAGAAGCACGCTGCTTGGCGTTGAGACTTGAGATCTGCCTGACGAACTCGGCTTTGCTCATTCTTTGACCGCCAGCACCAACAGTGAAGCGCAGACGCTCATCGTCTTCTGCTTCCTGCTCAGCCTTCTTCCTTCTCTTGTCTTCTTTAGCTCCTTGATCGGCTTCGTCTGCCTTGCGGCCAGTTATGCTTAGTGCGGTTCCCATGCGAGCAAGACCTCGTCTGGTAGGTCCAGCAGGCTTGGAGGGTTCCGTCGACGCAACAGCGTCTCCTTCCTTTGCGGGCTTGTTCTTCTTCGGCGGCACTGGAATGTCGTATTTCTTCAAGACCTCACCATCTTCATCCTCGACAATGATGGTGTTGCCAAACTGGTAGGCACGCGCAGGTCCGCGCTTGGGGGCTGGCTTCTTGGCTGTCGGCTTGTCGCCGTGATCCTCCTTCTTACGGAGACCACCAAGATGACCCATCATCTTCATACCCTTACGCCACTCTTTCTGAGGATGGTGGACCGCCTGCGCAGCTTCCTCTCCAGCCTCTTGGAACTCGTGCATAACTTTGGTGCCTTCGTCTTCGTTGGGGTCGTCCTTTCTACGAGCAACACCATGATGAACATCTTCCTCCTTCATCAATGTGCGAAGCTCATCTCTTTCGCGCTCTTGTCTTTCTTCGTCTGTGTCACCCTTGTGTGTCTTTCTCACAGCAAGAACGTTGCCTTCTTCATCTTCATAAACAGTCTCACCGCCCTCCTCATAGACCTCACCTTCAGGCTCGCCAGGTTGATCGGGCTCATCCTGGTCACGCGGAGGCCCGTTCTTGGCGCTGTCAGGCGAGGCCTCAGAATCGCTACGAGAAGTGCTGAGCTCCTCTTGCTTTTCACTATCGGTGCGCTGAGGTCTGATTGCAGATTGACTGATAGGACCTCCAGCGCCATACTGAGATTTGCGAGAACGACGTCTGCTCAGCGGACGTGGGGGAACGTCTTCTTCGCGCTGACGACGAAGGAAGTTTGGTGGGAAAGCGCCATATTCACCCTTTTCCTCGAGAGACTCATCTGTATCGTCAGGTCTGCGTGCAGACATGGAACTCTTAGAGCGTGACTGAATACGAGGAAGTCTGTCCATCCACGAAGGGTCTTGGCCCTGGGTGTAAGACATTGTCAAGGTGAGGGTGTTGATGTGCTTTCCAAGGGTAAATACAGCAATCGATGATCCGTGCACGAGGATTGAGGTGATGACCAAGAAAGTTGTGATAGGCCAGATCAACTCGATGATGTTGAGATGCGGGAAGTTTGCATCTGTGGGTAGTTCGCCGAGAGGCGTCGTAGAATCCGTTTCGAGTTCGGCTCTAGCCAGAATGGCAACGAAGATGGCACCTACACCGATAGGACCGAAGTGACCGGCGAAGAGAGCCTCTCTCCAGGTCTTGATGTCTGGAATGATTGGCTTGAGCGCAAGCATGATAGGAATGCGACGGAACAGCAGAACCAAGATCGCAATAACAACCAGTCTCCAGGCACTGAGGCCAATGATCTCAGAATCGTACTGAGCCCAAGGGATGATTGTGCCAAAGTAGACAAAGAAGGCCAAGTTGATCAGCAAGTCGATGACGTTGGAGACGTGGGATTCCTCTGTCTTTTCTGTGAACCAACCATCATTGCTGAAGCCAACTCCACAGGCGAATCCAACGAGAAGATCGTCTACACCCAAGATGGAACCTGAGCCAGCGCAGAAAAGAGCCAGAACGAAATAGAAGACCAGGAAAGATTCACGATCGATCAGATCACGCTCGTGTGCAAACCTGACGGCACGGCGAGCGATATATCCAACGAGAACTCCGTAGATGGCGCCGAAGACACACTCGTACAGGATACTGACACAGAACCAGTGTAGAGCAACTTCGTTCGGATGATGATGATAACGAATGATGTAAACAGCGAGATAGATGAATGGGAAAGCCATGCCATCGTTGCATCCAGACTCGGCGGACAACAAGTCTCTCAGATGCTTGGGGACTCTTTGGGCGAATTTGCCCTTGCCAACGACAGATGAAGCAAGAACGGGATCAGTTGCAGTAACACATGCCGCAACGCAAAGACTGTCAAGCCAGTTGAGTGGCGGAACGAGGGCCCAGATGAACAGACTGGTGACCAGCCACCCAAAGGTCATGACGGGAATAAGGAGGAAGGTGACGGATCGCCAATGACGCTCCATGTATGATTTTGGCAGTTCGACTCCTACGGCGAAACATTGTACAACCAAGACGATACGGGCGAACTCCAGAGTGATTCGATCCTCATTTCCCCATGTCGACGGATCTATTAAATTGGCAGCATGCGGACCGAAGATGATACCGCAGAGAGTGGCGACGGTAGCTTCACCAATGTATAGTCTTTCTTTAATGAGCGACGAACATAACATGAACAGACTGGTGAAGCCGCCCAGAATGATGTAAACCAGATGCGGTTTGTCGACGTTGATGTGGTCCCAAACCATGATGGCGGGTTAGGCGTGTGGTGTGACGGATAGTGATAGCGAAACGATAGTCGAATCAAGGTCTGGTGTCTTGGTTGGCAAGGGTGATTGTTGACACTTGCATGCAGTCGTCGGGTGCGCCCAGTCGCCGCTCCCAGTCGCTACGGTGTGGAGTGTCGGGTTGTCAAATCGTCGTCCAGACGGTGCGGACGAAAAGAAGGCGAGTGGAGCGAAGAACCAGGATCCAGGTTGCCAGGATCTGTTGACCAAGAGCGAAAGTCTTGTCGCTGACTCTTTACCGACCTTGGCGGGTAGCAAGCCAAGGAAGCAGCGTTGAAGGAATCAAGATATGGATGTGATTGCGACGGCTTGGATCGGCTTGAGCTCCCAATTATCTGCCCGCGGACTCGCTTCTCCGTTGTGGTAATACCGGCAAAGTAGACTCCTACAATGACAGACGTTTGCACAGGAATCAAAGCATAAGAAGGGGCCAACGAAAATACCACACCGCGGCGAAAAACGGCGAATGACGAAAGTTGGCGGCCTCTCCAGGAACCCCCACACGCCTCCGACGCAAATGCTCTCTTGGCGGAGAATCAACACAATCACGATTAATTCATTTCGGCGTCATTTGCTATTCGATTGTTGGTTTAGAGTTGTCGGTCCTGTCTTGTTGCCTGACTTGCGGTGAGGCTACAATTGACTCTGAGTGACATACCGGCGGGAAATGCTTGGTCTAAAACACAACAGGGCTTCGCTTTCTTGTCTTTTTGTTTGGCTTTTGCTTGTCCGCAGATTTCGGGTGGGGCACAACAGCTGCATCCCGCAAAAGCCTACAAGAATGCCCCAGAGTAAGGACGGGAACCCTAAATGTTTTCTATCCATCCGAGATCACGTATAGAAGCCTCAATAGAAGATGTTGAAACAGAGCCTTTTGTGGCACTGTTCGCATCACGTTCAGCAAAGAGACGACTGTAAACGAAGAGGATTGCCTGCATGGGACATCTACCGACATCTACCGCTTTCGCATGCCGTGGAACTTTTGTGCTCTATCTTCTGTGACGCGCTGTTGTGCTTTTATAGGACAAATGATCCAGAATCGAGAAAAACGCCGGCCAAAATGCTGCTCCAATCATGCTTTGATAGGCTCTGCCAGCAAAGCCAGACTCTTGACCTCCCTCTAGACCTTCAGGCTAGCAATGTCGGGAGTCTCGTCGCTGACCTTGACTCCCTCGCTGTGCTTCTCTGTCTCGCCGGACAAGTCACGAAGACACTTCTGCTCACCTCCACGGAGGTAGTCCTCGTACTCGCCAATCTGCTTTCCGGCATCGATCCAGCGCTGCTTGAATGCTTCCCGGCGTCTGTCACACTCCTTGTTCAAGGCAGGCCAGTAGGCCTTGTGGTCGTAGTCGAAGTTCAATTCACCACCGTAGTCCTTCCACAGCTGTTGTGTGGGGACGTACTTCTTGAGGTCCTCGTTGAACTTCATCTTCTCCTTGGTGACTGGGTCGATAAAGGGCGAAATAAGCTTGAAGAAGGTGCTGACGTACCAGGGCACTTGGCGAGTTAGTATTAAGCAGAACTAAAGCAGAAATCTCTACTCACGCTGAGAAATCAGAGCGCGACCAAGTCTCTCGGGGTTGTGGTTTTGCAAGATGTTCAAAACCTGTCTAGCTTGACCAACACTGGGTGTGCTGCCGCTAGAAGCACCTTTGAAGTTGATGAGCAGAGCAGTCGTCTCTTGTCCAGGACCCATCATGTCAATGACTCTATCCAGCATGAAAGAGAGGTGGTGAATCTGGCGATCGCTGTTCTTTGTGTTCTGCTTGCCGGGGTTGAGATACAGACAAGGGCGAGCATTGATGTCGTAACCCATGATGACCTGCTTTCCTGTCTCGTTCTCGGGAGAGATGTAGTCGGCGGTGAAGGTATCAGCACCGTATTCACGTCTCCATGAGAGCGTTCCCTGTAGACGTTTGAGGGCACCTGGGACGTCCCACTTGGTCGCGCGGAGGTAGCGGAGGAGACACTCGCGGGTCAACCACATACGCTCATTGTCTGTGATGGGCTCGTTTGTAGCATCCTTGAGGGTGTTGCTGGGGATGGTGGTCCACGTCGATACGGTCGAGAGTACTGAAGCGTACTTGGTCTGTTGGTCGGCAGTCAAGACTGCAGGGGCATTCGGCTTGCATTCAGGCAGAGCGACAGTCAAAGGAGTCTTGACGGGACCGGTCGGCGCGGGGTCGGTGATGGGCTCGGGGCCAGTCGATAGGGATGGAGCCTTGCTCGAAGTCTTGTGATAGTCAGATCATGTCCTCGGACACTTGCAACGTCACTGAATACCTGGGAAGCCATTTTTGCGATTATGTCGAGAAGCTTCTGATTGATGGAGGGGTACTTTTGTACACGGCGGATCAGGGACTAAATACTGAGAAAAGGATGCGAATTGAAGCTTGGGGGATAAGACGCAATACGTTAGATACGACGGATGGGTTTCAGAGTTCAAAGAAGAAAAGCAGCTGTCCAACAAGACACCGCTTCTTAGCTGGCAGATTGCCCAGCGATGGCGGGCGAGAAGGAGCAAGAATAGCGTCATCTCACTATTTTCAGCCGCGACCGGTGCGTAGGCCGTCTTGTCCATAATCTTTGCTCGGCTCCCGGACAATTGCTTTCCGACTCATCTTCTCACATAGCCCTCGTACGATTCTTGATATTGGTGAGTGGTTGATGATTGATAGCTGAGTACAATGGCAAAATGTAGCGAGGCATTGAGAAAACGCTACAATTTGTCGACCGTCACGAAATCAAGGACAGGGTCGGGTGAATTGTGATTGTCGAATGTGTATCTCGGGGCACTTGCCTAACTCGTCCAAAATGAAGTCCGGCGCGACTTTGCGCCTCGAACGCGTCCCTCAACGCGCTCGACTTTAATGTTTCGATGCACCGATAATCCATACACCAACACAGCCATGGATGACCAAACAAACGAGATTAACGAGCTCTTCGCCGCTCCAAATACAACCATCGAACGCGATGTCTTGGGCGAACTCAAATCCATCTTGCGAATTCACTCGCTCAGCCCTCAGGAGCTATTCTTCAAATGGGAGGCATACAGCTTGAAGATGGGTAGCGACACCCTGATGAACTACAAGACAGCCAGAGACTTCAAAAAGGACCTTCAGGATGCACTGGAAAGAGAATCAAGAGCCAAGGCACACATGCAGAGTGCTCAGAAGAGAGGCACGAATGGCACACCGAGGAACGCTGCCACTGGTGATGTCTTTGGAGTGTATGTCTGATCGGCCTAGTACGACTAAAAGCTTAGTACTGACGCTTCTACAGTCTGGACGGACTGGTTGGCACTCCATCTCGAGGCCCCGTCATGAAGAGAAGAAACGACTTTGGTACCCCTTCCGCCAAAGCATCCAAGCTCAACAACACCAGCTCCCCAGCAGGTGACAAGACTCCCACTCTCGGTGCTACACACGAAGCCCCTCAGCTAGGGTATGCTGTCCTTGTGCTTCTGAATGGTCAAAAGCTGACCCCTTCATAGTGCTATTCCCTTCGCCGAACGTCAAAATGCTGGCCAGATTGTCGAACAACTAAACGGCCACATCGAACTTCCTACTGCTCCCTCATCCGCGCCTGTCGAGCCCTGCGTCAAGCTAAAGGCGAACACCGACATGGGAAAGTTTGGCTATCGACCCATGGCTATGAAGCTCTCAGAAGCCTCCGAATTCCTTGACGAGCGTATCGATGAGTTTGTCGATATTGTACAGAAACACCATCAATTGGAATATTCTGCCTTTGGCAACCCAGCCGCTATGAGTCCTGCCCAGATTGTAGCTGTCGGACGTATTGCCTCGGACACAAGCGAGGGAAGGATGAACGCAGCTTCCATGGTGTTGGAAACAAGTCGTCGTATGGGAGCTGGTCTGCGTGTACCGCTACGTATGGAAAAGGGAGCATACGACTTCTTTCCTGGCAAGATTGTGGCTGTTCGCGGTAACAATCCCTCGGGTGAGTATTTTAGCGTCACTGAGGTTCTCTCTGTGCCGTCGCTTCTACTGCCTGCCACGGCACCCACTGCTATCGACGTACACAACGAACGTCTGCAAAGTGATGATGGTACAGAAACTCGCCCCCTGAACATCCTCATTGGTGCCGGGCCATACACTACAGACAGTGATCTGTCGTTTGACAGCTTACACGAACTCTGCTCTCAAGCCGCAGAAACAAAAGCCGATCTTCTCGTCCTCAGCGGCCCCTTCATCGACATCGAACACCCCAAAGTTGCCAGCGGCGACTTCTCATTACCTCCCGACAGCAAGATCGATTCATCAACTGCGACCCTCACAGATGTCTTCCGCGCATTCATCTCACAACCACTATCTCGCCTTGCGCAAACACTACCCGGCATCACAATCATCCTCGTACCGTCAGTCCGTGATGCCGTCTCCAAACACATCAGTTGGCCGCAAGATCGTCTCAACCGCAAAGAACTCGGTCTTCCCAGGCAGGCGACTTGCGTCACAAACCCCATGACAGTATCATGCAACGATTTTATGACAGCGGTCAGCAGTCAGGACGTGCTCTTCGAGATGCAAAGGCAGCGTGTGGTTAGTGGCCTCAACAGCGACGCTCTAGCATCTCTGGCCAGAAACCTCCTCACCCAACGCCATTATTTCCCAGTATTCCCTCCGCTGCCCAGAGATGAAAAGGCATTGACTGTGGGAGCTAGTCTGGACGTGGCATATCTGAAATTGGGCGAGATTCTGAACGTCAGCCCTGATCTTCTCATTTTGCCGAGCGTGTTGACACCCTTTGTCAAGGTTGTAGACGGTGTGCTGGTGGTAAATCCTGGAACCGCCAGTAAGAAGAGAGGTGCAGGTACATATGCAAGATTGATAGTAGGCCCTAGAGAGTTGACAGAAGATGAGAGGGAAAAGGATGAAGAGGTCGATCATCAATTGTTCAACAGAGCGAGATGCGATATCATCAGGATATAGACAGCACACCTTTATGCACAACGATTTCGTTTCTCTTCCTACCGAGTTGAATATGTCCAAAGATCAAAGAGCAGACTAGGCCAACCATGGGCCCCGACCAACAAGGTGGAAACTTGAGCCGAGGTTCTTTCGACCCTGCTCCGCATCCATCAGCGATTGGACCTCGATTAACATTAACCACGACACTCTTCCTTTGCTAATTACTTACTATCCTCTGTTTCCCCAACCGATCTCTTGATCTATCAAAATCCATAATAGATCTTTCCCTCTTGGTTGTTATTGCTAAAACACCTCGACGCAAAGCACCAATGCCGCAGACGCCAGATAGTATGTTCGCGGACAAGGGATATGATGGCTGGGAAAACCTGTCACCAAGAGAAAAAGTGGAACGAATGATGGAGATACACAAAAGTGGACATGAAGGGGAAGATGTAAGTTGACCCATACTTTCCAGATCCCAAAACGATTTCTTTTAACCACACACCACCAAGTTCATATCACGATACTACTCGAGTGTGCCTCAACTGCAACTTCCACAACCACTTGTCATCTGTGTTCCTACTTTGCTGATACAACTCAATTATAGCGATTCAGTTCTGCTCTCTATAACGGCACCTCTACCACACCTCCTTTATCTCTAATCTCAGTAACCACACCATCCCCAACAACCGCCTTGATATCCTTCACCTACACACCTCCCTCTTTCTACGCAAATCCCCTCGGAAACCTTCACGGTGCAGCACACTCTCTCATCTACGATAATTGCACCACCCTAGCCCTCGCCGCCATCGCTACACCAGGATTTTGGATGTTGGGTGGGGTGAGCAGGGTACTGGATGTCAAATATGTGAGAGGACTTAAAGTGGGCGAGGAGGTGACGGTGGAGTGTGAAGTCGTGCATGTGGGGAGGCAGGCGGCGGCGTTGAGGGGGGTTATTAAGGATAAGGATGGGAGGGTCGCGAGTACGTGTGAGCATGACAAGACGAATATCGATCCGCCGGTAGAGCGCAAGGCCAAGTTGTAGGATAAGATGGCGTGCTTAGATGAGAGGTACAGTTGACACACAGGCTTGCTTGCGGGATCTGAGGACAAAACCCCATTGTGTGTCTTTCAGAGGTACTTGAGGTTGAAAACAAATGGTATCTCTTGCATTTCGCTTTCCGGCCAGCAACTTTTGCGGTGGATGGTGATTATAAAAAAGTATGTCTATGAAATGACGATGTAGAAGGGTAAGAAATCGTGATTCTTAGATGGTGTTGCCGTTCTCGTCAATCAGGGACTCCTCGGTCTTGATGGGACCGGGACCAACAGAGGTAAGGATGACTCTGCTGACACCCTCCTTCAGACGGTCTGCAGCGACTTGTGAATCCTTGGGTGTGCCGGCAGCCTCGACAGACTTGCCGCGAGCGCCCTCCCAGCCTTCCTTGTCACCCAGAACGGACTTAAAGACACCAGCGACCTTGGCTTCATCGTGAGCCTGGTAGTAGACGACAGCGTTCGGGCCGGCGTCGAAGGTGTATGCGACGATTGTCTTGCCCGCCTCGGAGTTGATCATGTCGACCATACGGATGGCGGCGCGGGAAGTGTCGTTCATGTAGAAGATCGGGGGTTCGGTGTCGAGGCAGGTGGCGTGGAAAGAGTTGCTGTCCTTCATGGTGAGACTGGCGAAAGCAGCAAAGTCCTTGTCGGCAACAGCCTTCTCCATCTCTTGCATGCGACGGGGAACGGTGTTGGTGATACGCTCGTTGAAGAGGGTCGAGGTAGCAACAGTTTGCTGCATACCAGAAGTGCTGCTGACGTCCTTTTTCTCTGCGGAAGCGACAAGAATGACAGCACGCATGTCTGACCAGTGCTCTGCAGGGGCAACCTCAACAGCAACACTGTCACTTCCATCCTTCTTCTCGCCCATCTGCCATGCAACGTAACCTCCGAAAAGACTGCGGCACGCTGAGCCAGAACCTTGTCTTGCGATACGGCTCAATTCTGTGGGTGTTGACTTCAACTCGTAGAGGTTGGCAATGGCGCGAACAAAGGCAGCGAAGCCAGCGGCGGACGAAGCCAGACCGGCAGCAGTGGGGAAGTTGTTGCGCGAGACAATCTTGAGAGGCAGCGAAGAGAGCTTGGGGGCAGACGAATCCGACTCTTCGACTTCACGACGCAGAGTACGGAGCTCGGCCAAACAGGCCTGTGTGCGGGCGCCCGAGATGTCCTGGTCGGAGCCATTGAGTGTGAGGGAGTCCTTGGAGTATTGGCTGCTGCATGAGGCAGTTGTGTGGGTGCGAAGGTCGTCTTGCGACAACGTTACGGACAGCGAGCTGTTGGTAGGAAGGTTGAGTTTGGCATCGCGCTTGCCCCAGTACCTGCATTGTGTTAGCCATTGGACTGGTTTCCTTGTTGAGGCAGAACTCACTTGATTACGGCGATGTTGACAGGAGCAAATGTGCTCGCACGGTATACCTTGTTGTCCGACATGATGTGTGTTGTGATATGGAAGAATCTTGCTCTCAAATGTTCGACAAGAAGGCTTCAATTGAGTTGAGATTACTCGTACGAGTGTCTCGGTCTCAATAATTTCCCCCTTCTGTCTCGCGTTCCTGCCGATCTGCACCCTCGCGCCTTCCCCTTTTGGGCCAGGGCGGTAAGCGGCTAACCCACACGTTTACCCCGGTTAATCTACTTCCTTCCCCGAGGTCATGCTTCTTGACTGCCATCTCAACATATCAGGTAGGCCATATAGCTAGCTCTTGCCTTTTGTATTACCAATACTCCGCTTCTTTCTTTGCCCTTTACAACCATGTCTGATCTCGAATTGTCCTATGCCGGTGCCGCTCCTCCAACTCTTCCCACAGCCAACATCTTCGACTTCATCTTCTCAAATCCTCTGCGAAAGAATGGCCCTGTCGCTCAATATGCTCCAGATGCTGAATGTCGCAATCATGCCATATCTCACATAGCTCCACACAAGCCTCTGCTTGTAGATCCTCTCTCATGTGAGTACACGTCGAAACCTTTCTTGTTGCCTTTACCAACATCATACAGCTGCTCAAATTAGTTGGGAAAGAGTACGACTTGACTCACTCCGTATCGCGGCTGGACTTCATGCCTTGGGCTTGCAGCCCGCTCCTGCTGTACCTCTGTCCTCAACTGGTCACACCCCCATCATCTCCCCTGTTGTACTGCTACATCTCCCTAACTCTCTGGCCTTCGCCCCTTTGCTTTTCGGTGTACTTGCCTCAGGCTTGACTGTGACTATGGCCAACCCCGGTTTGACTTCAGGCGAGCTGGCTTGGATTTTGAAGTCATCAGAACCTCAGGTCGTCGTGACCACTCCAGAAGGTCTACAGGTCCTCAATGCAGCCATCATGGAGAGCGAAAGCCCAAAAGTCAAGGCTAACCTGATCAACACACATCGTGTTTATGTTGTTGACCCTGCACATGATGAATATGGTCTCCCATGTGCGTTCTCTAAGGATACCAATCTGGATCAGCACACACAAGATTGGAAGGCATTACTGGCATCTCAGCCGCTGGAAAGACCTGTTCAGTTCAAACCTAATGAGTACAAAGACCGGACGGCAGTTATCCTCTGGTCATCTGGAACATCTGGAAAGTCAAAAGGCGTAGTATTGTCTCACCAAGCTCTCGTCAGCAACGTGCACTCACTCTGGCATATCAATCAGGCGTTTGACGAGAACCAACGCTGGCTCGGCTTTGCTCCCTTCTACCACATCTTTGCACTTTGCAACGTCTTGCTTCTTGCAGTTGCATCTGGAGCCACCATCTTTGTGATGCCCAAGTTCGATCCTAAGCTTATGCTCAGCCACGTGCAACGCTTCCGCATCACCTTCTTACACATGGCACCTCCGGTCGCTGTGTTGCTCGCCAAATCGCCCATGTTGGATGCATATGATATGACAAGTATCCAAGGTGCCGTCAGTGGAGGTGCTCCTCTACCATCAGAGATCGTAGAGCAAGTATACCGAAGACTAGGCATATTGATCAAGCTAGTGAGTCAAGTTGTGTTGCAGCTTTGCTTCCTCCGCTGACAATCTCAATCAGGGCTATGGTCTATCGGAAGCAGGTTCTGTATGTAACCAGGTGGGTGAGACTTGGGAAGTCATCCAACCACAACTCGGCAACACCGGCGTACCATGCTTTGGTATCGAGCTAAAGATCGTGTCGGTCGATGACCCTACTAAGGTCGTGGCAAAGGGACTCGAAGGTGAAATTTTGATCAGGTTAGTCTGAGTGACTTACTATTTGTGGACCACGAGACTGATACACGACGAACCAGATCTCCAACAAACATGACCTGCTACCTCAACAATAAGGCTGCGACAGACGAAGCCTTGGACAGCGAAGGCTGGTTCCACACTGGAGATGTAGGCAAGATCGATGACCACGGGCACCTCTGGATCACCGATCGTCTGAAGGACGTGATGAAAGTCAAAGGCTTTCAAGTCTCACCTTCCGAACTCGAAAACATCCTGTGCGGTAGCCCATCCGTTGCTGACGCTGCTGTGTGCGGTCTTTTCGACGCTGGACTGGCGACAGAGCTACCAAGAGCATATATCGTCCCTTCTTCGAAACACTTGGTGGACCAATGCACGCCCAATGGTCCCATAACTCCGGAGCTCCAGGTCCTTGCTAAGGAAGTCAAAAAGCTAATGGAGAGCAAGACTGTGCGGTATAAGTGGTTGACGGGTAATGTTGTGTTCGTGCCTGCAGTGCCGAAATCGCCGAGTGGAAAGATTTTGAGGCGTATGCTTGTGGGAGTTCAAGGTGTTGAGGTGAAATTGTACTTGAGCAGGGCGGAGAAGGCGAAGTTGTAGTATGTAGCCAACAATGACACATCTGCTTGTGAGCGCATACGATGAACAAGAGATGTTGCATCTCCATTCACCAACTCGTGTTGCACTTTGTGGGAAGCATTACCATTGATCACACACTCGAACGCAACGCCATCGGAGGGACGAACATAGGCGACATCCCAGTAACTGCTTCCGATCGCATAACCATAGAAGGTCGGCATCAATCCATCTGGTGAGATCTTCATCCATCCCACGTCGTGTAACTTGCAGCCCTCTACCTCCACCTCGTTCTCGTCGAGTGGGTCTTCATCTTCTTCGTAGCCTTCAGCTTCGCGGTCGAAGGTTGCTGGGTCATATTCATCCCAAGACCAGCCTGAGTCAGCTCTGATGAGATTGACATAGCCTTCCTTCGATCTGTCTTCCGTGGTCGTTGCCGGGCTGGCTAACTGTCGAGAAGATCTTCGTCACTGTCGGATGCTCGTTCGAGTTGGGCGTTTTCAAGAACCCATTTCCTAAATCTGCAACGAACTTCGGTCTTGCTTGCGGCTTCTAAGGTAGGATCCTCGATGACCGGAAGATCCAAACGGTCGATCATACCCGTTTCGATGCCGTCACTCTTGATGGAGTCGATAGTGCGTGTTGTGATATGCTCCATAAGCTGTGCCCAGGCCTCGTCATCGTCGTAAGTACATCTGTAGACAACAAAGCCCCACTTCTGGATACCGTAGCGATTGTGGACATATGCAAGGCGCTTGGTGGCATTTGCGCTCAGCAAGTCTGACATGGCAGGATGGATTTGAGTGTGAAGCATGCTTTTACTGATGGGCCTGGATCGGTGCGTGCGCGAAAAGATGATTCTGGGTATTTTGCTTGTTGTGGTCGAACAAGCACTTCTCAAGAGTATGCTTGCTTGCATTGCCGAGGAGTGCGACTGGGGTTTGCAGTGAGTAGATATTTGATCCCAGCCAAGTAACATGTTAATTGTACCTTTGGGATATGTTAGCGACTTTCTGACAAATTTGACTAGAGTGACGTGGTTTGAAGTGAGCAAACGCACCCAGTTCATCGCTTTGAGTGATAGAGATATGTGAGCTTTCACGCGGCCTTTACAGACTTGATCCCTCTCAGCTCACTTAAGACATAGATCGATGAGTAAATCTACTCCTTGATCTCCACATAATTGAAGTGTACAGGTTGAAAGAGAAGATTGAAGTTAAGTGAATATCACAGACAGGGTCTCCCAAGTAGCGCACATCCGTCTTTTGCCGATATCGGCCGGCCGGACAAAACGCGTGAGCGCGTCAAGTCAAGTTGAGAGAAACGAACTTTTGACTTCTATCCTCCAGTGACACTCCCAATTCACCTCAAGTCTTCTGTGAAACTGTCAAGCTCGAGAGATCAACATTTGGTGACCACCTTCAGGGTTCCACTTGATCAAGGTTCAGCATTATGGCAACTCCGCAACGCGATTCTATGCACGATTCTCCCTGGCATTGAGATGATGTTCATCCTCAGCAAAGATCGTCTCTTTCCACCCAGCAATGCTCTAGAAGCGATGAGGCATCGAGAATGCCGACTCGATGAAAACAGAAGTCAGGCCGTACGAGCGTAGTTCCATCACGGGAAAGTCAACACAGATTGGATCAACCTTCTAGATCGCAAGACCGGCAACGCAACATTCCTTGCTTGCGCAACGGACCGTATGGTACCCAGCCCTGGGATTGTTCAAGTAAGTCAGTGGTATCTCCCGATCTCATATCGCTAGGAATGCAGGTACCGAGCCTCTGCATTCCAAGGCTCCCCTGTCAACAACTATCGGTCGATATGACTTTGTCTTCCCACCTTTCGTTTCGTCGTTCTCGTAACCGCGTTCTCATCCGTATTCTGTCGCCAACATGGTGTCTTTGCGGGCGACCACGCTCTTTTTTTCGTTAATTTCTTCATCTCTGGCACAGAATCTTAATGGTTTATGTTCTGGCAGTGTAAGCACGACCAATTTCACAGACTCTTGCGGTGGTCAATGGACTGTCTACTGTAACGCCGATGCTTCTCCTTCTTCATACGGTACCATCAACAATGTCGCCAGCTTCGGCGAGTGCATGAGCCTTTGCAGCAATGACAATGCTCAGAACCGTTGCGACACCGTCACATACACTGGGACAACTTGTTACTTGAAGAGAGGATTCCGCAATATTGTTCGACCTTCAAATGCAAACAGTGCAACTGTATTCTACCCGGTTCCTGCCTATCCCGCCCCAGTCACGAATGGATTAGCCCGAAGCTCTGGCTGCGGCCAACCACTGAACTCCCAGATCGTAGCCGGCGGAGCAAGCACTCAATTCTCTGCCACAGGCGCCGATGGATACGTGCGTACTTACAATGTACACGTTCCTTCAACCTACGACCCGAATAAGGCAGCACCGCTTATCATGGCTTTCCACGGCAGAGGCGACAGCGGGTCTGCTATGGAGAGCAACAGTGGACTATCTATTGAAAGAATCAACCCATACGGTATCTCTGTGTATCCTACCGCGATCAAAGATCAAGATCAACAAAACACCTGGCAGGGAGATCCGAGTTACGCCACCAACAGGACTGTCGACGATATTGGCTTTGTAAGAGCTCTGGTCACCAACATTTCGGCTCAGTACTGCGTTGATACAAGCCGTGTCTTCGCTGCTGGTATGAGCAACGGTGGTGGATTCGTCAATGTGCTTGCTTGTGACCCGGTCATGTCTTCAGTGTTCAACGCGTTTGCACCTCATTCCGGAGCTTTCTACACTTCGACAGGCGACTCGAACACAGTGTGTTTCCCGAACACGGTCCTGACAAACGACCTGGTACACACTACCTGTAGTCCCTCAAGACGCGTTCCGATGATTGAATTCCACGGTGACGCTGATGGAACGATCGGCTACTTTGGTGGCGGCCGCAGAGGTTACTGTCTGCCGGCTATTCCTCACTGGACACAGGACTGGGCCATACGCAACAATTTGACAAGCGATAACGTTACCACCGTGACGAACGGCGGAAACCTCACCAGATATGAGTTTGGTGCTGCAAGCGGATACCCAGGTCTGGTCACTCATTTCCGTCTCGCAGGTTGGAGTCATACATACTCCTTGGGTGCCAACGGCGGACCAATCGATTCAGCTGCGTTTTCATTGAACTTCTTCTACAGATGGACCAACCCTAATGGCCCAACTCAGGACTACCTGGCGCCAATCTACACATCGACTGCAAGCAGTAGGGTCTCGTGTCCCTTTACAGTCACGCAGACAACCACCACCACCACGACTACTAGCTCCAGCACTAGCTCCAGTTCTCCCATCATCACTTCAGCCAGCTCCTTGGTCACTGCTGGGTCTAGCAGCGGTTCTGTGGCAACATCTGCGTCAGCCGTGGCGGCTGGAGGACCTAGCTCAACCCTCAATGGTTACCCGGTATATACAGACCCGCCAACCTGTCCTAACAGTAACGGTACATATTACTACGACCCGTACGTTGGCGATCGTGTCAATGGTCTCTACTACTTCATCATGTGCGGATACGATATTCAACCTGTGCAGAACACAATTATTGGCCCATCAACGTTCCAACAATGCTTTGCTACCTGCGATGGACGACCCGACTGTACCTCATTCACGTTCCACGCAAACCAATGCTACATCAAGCGAGTAAATGGACCTTACATTTCTTCCGGTGGTGATTACATCCAGGCATCTCAGAACCCTGTCAGAGGCAACCTTGTAACAGTCACTGGAGCTACGACCACGCGAACTACGACCACTACCACAACAACTTCTTCCAGTGCGACAATATCGAATACAGGTGTACCTTCCGTTGTCTCGAGTTCAGGCAGCAGTCTCACAGGCAGCTCGACTACCAGCGCGGCTACTGGTATCGTGTCCCAAGCAAGTTATTCTTGTCCTGCCAATGATAGACAGCAAGTGGTTGACAGCAATGGCTTTATCTACACGATAGGCTGCAACTCCGATAGTACAGGTGGTGGTACCTTGACTGGCAGTGCCAGGAGCTTCAACGATTGTTTCGGTTATTGCGACCAGACCGCGGGATGTAATGGCTTCACCTATAATGGAAATTGTTACTTGAAACTCAATTTCAACAACATCGCCTTCCAATCGGCCACAGATGGTCGCATGGCTGCTATTAGGCAAGTCCAAGCAGCCGGCTTTACAATAACCGTCACCACCTCGACTTCGAGCTCTTCTTCGTCCAGCATTGCTCCATCCGTGGCAAGTTCGTTGTCCAGTGCTTCTTCAAGCTCACTTTCCAGTCTTTCCAGTCTGTCTTCGAGTGCTTCATCGGCTTTGTCGTCATTCTTCAGTCTCACATCGACGGCTTCGAGTTTATCATCAAGTTCGGTGTCAAGTTCCTCGTCAGTTCTATCATCGAGCTCATCATCTTCGTCCACCGCTGGCTCTTCCTCCGCAAGTTCGCTGTCGAGTTCTGTATCAAGCCTGTCATCGAGTGCCTCGTCTCTTTCAAGTTCTTCGTCAAGTCTGGTCTCGAGTTTGTTGTCGTCGTCCACACTTGGCTCTTCTTCAGCAAGCTCCCTATCGAGTTCTGCTTCGAGTTTGTCATCAAGTGCCTCTTCGGCTCAGTCATCTATCTTGAGTTCCTCGTCATCGAGCGTGAGTGCTTTGTCGAGCCCGGTCTTGAGTTCCTCGTCAGTCGTTGGTTCGTCTTCGGCAAGTTCACTATCAAGTGTTGCCTCGAGCTTATCTTCAAGTGCCTCATCAGCCCTTTCCTCTATTTCAAGCTCATCTCTGAGTGCTTCCTCGAGTCTAGTATCAGTCTCATCGTCGATCGTCGGCTCTTCATCGTCAAGCTCGCTTTCAAGCATATTTTCCAGTTCTGCTTCGGTCCTGTCTTCGAGCGCTTCTTCGGCTCTGTCATCTGTCATCAGCTCATCATCCTCATCTTCGAGCCTTGTATCATCGTTGTCAAGCGTTGTACCAATCTCTAGTGTTTCGAGTAGCTCAACATCCAGTGCGTCTGCTGCGGCTATCTCCCAAGCCAGCTATTCTTGCCCTGCCAATGACCAGCAACATGTCATCGACAACCTGGGCTTTGGATACACTATCGGCTGCGGAAACGACACGACTGGTGGTGGCTCTAATGCTGGAACACAACCGGACTTCAATGGCTGCTTCGCTCTCTGCGATAATAGGGCAGGATGTGTTTCTTTCTCGTACACCACTGGAACACGTCTCTGTTATTTGAAGCTTAACGTGAACAACGTGCGATTCACTGTAGCATCAAATGCAAACAATGTGGCCGCCATCAGAGATACGATCTCTCCTGGATCTAGCTCCAGCTCTTCGGTAGCTGGTGCAGCGGCATCCAGCAGCTCTTCAGTAGCCGGCGCAGCACCTTCAAGCAGCTCCTTGACCAGTGCGCTACAACAAAGCAGTACATCGTCCAGTGTGGTGCCGTTGAGTAGTTCCACGTTCAGCTCTTCCTCCAGCTCAACGGTGCCGTCTGTAATTGCAGTGTCGACAAGCAGTAGTGTAAGCCGTAGCCTCGCAGGCAGCTCAACGTCAAGCGCAGCCACAGGCCTAGTCTCACAGGCAAGCTACTCGTGTCCAGCTAACGACAGGCAACGTGTAATTGATAACTACGGTGCTGAATACACCATAGGATGCAGCTCGGATACCACTGGTGGCGGGACCTTGACCGGCAATCCAAGTAGTTTCAATGACTGCTTCCAGTACTGCGATGCTACCCCTGGCTGCAATGGCTTTACGTACTCAGGCAACTGTTACTTGAAACTCAACTTCCCCAACATAGCCTTCGAACCTGCAACAGATGGTCGCGTAGGTGCTATTAGAGCAGTGCAGGCTACCGGGTTTGCGACGACTACTACAACTACAACGTCAGCAAGCTCGAGTCGTGCAGCTTCCCCTCTCTCGTCCTCCAGCAGCTCAGTCGCGAGCGTTGTTTCTAGTTCAGCATCTAGTCTGTCCTCCAGCGTCTCATCAGCGGTGTCGTCTGTCGTGAACCCTGGCACGATCGCTGTCTCTTCTTCAGCCATCTTGAGCTCACTATTCTCCTCTGGAAGCTCGCGTGCAAGTGTTGTTTCTAGCTCGGTTTCCAGTCTGTCGTCCAGCATTTCCTCGGCAGCAGCAACGAGTTCTCTGTCTTCTGCTAGTAGCTCGCGTGCAAGCGTTATCTCTAGCGTTGCGTCGAGTCTGTCGTCCAGTCTATCAACCAGTCTTGTCTCGCCAGCCTCGTCAGCCGCAGCATCTTCAGCTTCGATGACCTCGGCTGGTGCTGCCTCGTCTGTTTCTTCGCCAAATGTGATCTCTTCCAGCCCACCATCCAGCGCTGCCGCCTCCAGCACCATCTCGAGCTCGGCAGTCACTACCACCGAAGTTGCACCTACGACCCAACCCACTCTGGAAGTCTCCAACGAGCCTCTGCCGACTTGTGGCGGTTCAAGTGTGAACTCGACTGATCAATGCGCTAGTGATTCAGGCACTGTCTACGCTGTTACTGGTGGCTACGCCTATGTTGGCGAGACATATGACACTTCGAGCGTAGTACTCGATGACGATGGCAACGAGGTTTCCAGACCGGCTCTGTCCAAGCGTGCTTACGCACCCACCCTTCGAGCTTGTCTTGCTTATTGCGATCGTACGACTGGCTGCGCGGGAACAAACTACTTCGCTAACAATGGTACATGTACCCTGTTCAGCAGAATCACTGGTGCCACTCCTGACCCCAACTCTTCCTCCGCCATCTTTGTCGCCACTCCTGAGGAGGCTGCATCGTCCAGTTCCCAGTACGAGGCTACTGCCACCCTGCCGCCTTCAACTGCGTCTACGCTTGCCTCCATAACAGCTTCGCCGAGCACATCTTCCAGTCTTGCTCCTTCCTCGACCATCACAGGACCTTATTGGACGAGTACAGCTACACCGCTTTGTCCTGCTGCCGATGGGACATACTACACCGACTCTAACAACGCTCTCTATCAAATCAGATGTAATTCTGATTCAGAGGGTAATCTAATTGCGTCTGTTGGAACCAACAGCAGAGGCATTAGGGGATGTATGGAAGCTTGTGACAGTACCACTGGCTGTGTGGCTTTCACCTATTCTGCAGACGACACCCGAACACAAGGCACCTGCTATCTCAGGTCAGCTCTGAACCGGGTCGTCAGTGGAGCTAGCGATAGCCTCAGCGTTGGTATCTTGGTCCGTGCCGCTTCTCCGTCTTCGAGCCCCTCCAGCAGCAGGTCGGCCTCAAGCTTGATCTCGTCTGGACCAGCTGCTCAAAGTAGCAGCACAAGATCCTCCGCATCAGCAGCTCCAAGTCTGACGTCTTCGTCATCATCCCGTTCAAGCAGCGTTTCGAGTCGTTCAAGTTCCAGTGTGGCTCCCGCGGTATCTCAGGCCACCTACTCTTGCCCTGCCAACGACCAGCAACGTGTCGTTGATAGTTACGGAGCCGTGTACCGTCTAGGCTGCGGAAACGATACTAACTCTGGTGGCACTTCCGCCGGAGCCCAGCCAGATTTCAACGCTTGCTTTGCCCTCTGCGATGCTCGTCAAGGTTGTGTTGCCTGGAGCTTCAACGCCCAGAAACGCTGTTTCCTGAAGCTTAATTTCGCAAACCCCCAATTCACTGTGGGAGATGTTGGAAATGTTGCTGCCATTAGAGAGGGTGCATCGCCTGGGTTCAGTTCGATTAGCACGACAATGCTCAGTACTACTGGATCTGCTGCCGCGAGTTCGATCCTTGGCGGTTCCTCTTCAGCCGCTGCGGCATCTTCTTCTACGTCTTCTCGGCCATCTTCAGCCTCAAGCTCATCCGCCAGCGCGTCAAGTTCTACCTCGCCGGGATCTTCTTCGATCGGATCAAGTGCCAGACAAAGCAGCACGACCAGATCTGATACTCGTATTCCTATCACGCCTTCACCTTACAGCACTTACAATCCCAGCGCCTCGAGCTCCGCCACTGCCACATACCTTACCAAAGAAGCTGCACCTCCTTCTTGCACACAACCTACATGCCCTGCAATCGACGATCAACTTTGTACCGATGCAGACGGCAAAGCATACGTGCACAAGTGTGACACTGCAGTCACAGGTGGTACTGTGATTGTTCCCAGCACTGGTGGCAACTCGAAACGTGATGCTGAGCTTCTCATGTTCGACGACATGATGATGACAATGTACTCGGAAGACGAAGCTGATATTGGCTTGAAGAAACGTCAGACCACCACACAGCAAGCGGCCTTCCAATCATGTCAATTGCAGTGCGACGACTTGAGCTACTGTCGAGCCATCGCTTACGATCTCAATACGAATAACTGTCAAATGTTTGCCCAAGTTTCTGGCACAGGTTACTCGCCTGGTGTCCTCTATGCACAGCGTGCTCCAGCCCGTGATGTGGTCAGTGGCCCTGTCACCTCGACTATCTACAGCACAGACATTACGACAGTGACTTCGTGTGCGCCAGGAGTCCAAAGTTGTCCGGCCAGCTCGACGGTTGTATCGACTTCACTCGTCCCTGTCAGCGTCACAGTCTCTAGTGCTGCTCCAACAGCAACGGTAGATTACAGAAGCTATTGTGGTGGATATTTCTCCGACTCGCAGACCCCGTCAAACAACTACAGTGTTGATTGCACCAGCGGTTACACCACCGCTAGTATCTCGACAGTCACTTCTGTCCGCAATTTGAACGTATGTGTCAACATCTGTAGCAGTACGGCCAATTGCTTGGGTGTTACTTATATTGAGAGTGGACCAAATGCCAGGACCTGCGGGCTTTCCAACGCGAACGATTTATCATCGACCACTCCGTTCCCTGCCGGCACTGTTGGATACCGAGCAACAAGACTTACGAGCCCTGGTGGACCTTTGACAATCACCAGATACAGCACTGATATCACGACGGTGACTTCATGCTCTTCAGGAGTGCAAAGTTGTCCTGCGAGCTCAACGGTCGTGTCAACCTCGTTGGTTCCCATCGGTGTCACTGTTGTCTCCAGCACTAGTACTGCAGCTTCATCATCTTCATCATCATCATCATCATCGTCTGTGCAGGTACCTGTAACGAGTACAATTTACAGCACTAGTCTGACGACTATCACTTCCTGCTCTCCTGGAACACCGAACTGCCCGGCAAGCTCGACGATAGTTTCCACTTCGCTCATCTCCATTGGAACGAGCATTGTGAGTATCAGCTCCCCTATCGTCGGTACACCGATCGTAACTTCTACTTCGACAACAAGTTCCTCGACTTCGTTGAGTAGTTCCAGTGGTGGTCGCTCGGGCACTGCATCTACTGTAAGCTCCAGCGCTGTGGGTGTTGTCACTTCAACGATCTACAGCACCGATATCACGACCATCACATCGTGCTCTCCCGGTGTCTTGAGTTGTCCGGCTAGCTCGACTGTGGTATCTACCTCGCTTGTTCCGATTAGTGTCACCGTCTCGACCGTCTTTACCGAATTCTCAACTTCTTGGTACACATCTTGGTCTGGTACTCCGTTCTCCACGGCCTCGTCGACGGCATACTCTTCAGGATTCTCGACCGCATTCTCGACTGCATTCTCCTCTGCTTACTCGTCTGCTTTCTCTTCTGCGTTCTCATCTGCTTATTCCTCCGCGTTCTCGAGTGATTTCTCCTCCGCATTTTCTACGGGCTTCTCGACGGCATTCTCGACTGGAGGATCAACTGCTTTCTCTACTGGTGGTTCTACCGCGTTCTCCACTGCAGTATCCAGTGGAGCATCATCTGCAGCTTCTTCCGCGGCATCCTCGGTGGCGTCAAGCGCTGCTTCTTCATTCGCCTCGAGCGCAGCTTCCTCGGCAGCGTCTTCGTATGCATCCAGTGCAGCATCCTCAATCGCTACTTCCGGCGGTACTTCTTATGCCTCTTCCACGGCAGCATCTGGTGTCGCTCCAACTTTAACACCAAGTGGCACCACTGATGGTCGCTCTGGCACCGCATCATCTCCGATATCAACATCAACGTCGACCTCGACATTCTACACTGGTCCTAGTAAGTTTCCTTCCACAACCAAATCCGAAACCACACTAACGTATGTTCTAGTAACAATCACCGTACGCCCCTCGACTTGCCCTGCCCTCAAGACCCTGACAACCACTGTCTTCACAACCGGCTACGTCAGCTCATGTGCACCCGATGTCGTCTGCAGCTCCAGCCGCACCCTCTAGAAATTGCCCAGTGCTTGGAATTTCCAGATATGATGTTCATGGTCCTCATGCAAAGATGTTTAGGAGTAGAAGTAGTAAATTGATAGCCCTTGTTTTAACTTTTTCTCTTTTGTTTTCGTTTTCGGGCTTTTTGATGGGTCATGAGGATAAAATGTAATCCGGATTATGTAGAGTATGAGAAATGATTTTTCTTTCCAGTTATTGGTGCGATGTTTGGTGTTGGTGAGGACTGTGAGTGAGGTTGATGTTGAGCATATGCTGACTCTGGCTTTCCTTGCGGAATGTGGTACTATTTATCAACATTCACAGTGTGATTGAGAATCTAGAGAGGGGCTGTTGAGAGCTTGAATCATTTGCCCTCTCACTGGACCCTTTCCAGATATTCAATGACATTGTGCCTTCCGATGTCTAGATTCTTGAGGGCATTTGGTGCTTGTGATAGCTGCGTACGTGGAGAAGCAAATTCCACATGCTTGATCTCAGCTCCTATCGTAACGTCTCAGTGTGAATTTGGTTACTCAAATGGAAGACTGGTTGATAGCTTATGTGTTGCTCATTGACCAAAATTTATTTGTCTTGTTCCAAAATACATCCTACAGACCCAATTGTCTGCACTTCCAACATAGAACGTCTCAACCTCACTTAATTTCAAAGCTTCGAAGTCCTCAAAGTACCATTCTTCTTCGCCACAAAAGTGGCAATCGCATCCATCAGACCCGGACTCAACGCATCATAAGTCTCCAACCCTACGCCCTTCAACTGCCCCCTCACTCCCTCCATATCCTCAGGCGCCACAAGCCCCTGCTCAACCACACTGCTAACGAACGCCGCGAATTGGGGCTCCTGCCAGCCCTCCTCTCCACTCAACTCCACATGCACGAAATCCAATCCTTTAAACGCATGCTCGATTTCAATTCTTCCAAACATGTGGACGCCGCAGAATTTGCACGCGTGACGTTGGATGGGTGCGGAAGCATCGACGATGTGGAGTTTGGAGGCGTTGGCGGTGATGGAGAGGTTGGAGGTGGGGATTACGCCGACGATGGAGAAGATCGCCGAAGAGGGTTTCCAGCATTTGGAGCAGCCGCAGGCGTGGTTGTGGAGGACGTTTGAGGAGAGCGAGACGGTGACCTTTTCGGAAGGGCAGTGGCAGGAGAGGGTGCCGCCGGAGAAGGACTCAGAACCTTTCTTCAATCCATTGTCGATGAGGGGGTGGAGCTTGAAAGACATGATCGACAATTGAGGTTGGAAGATGGTTTTGTCCTCTGTATTTTGTTTTGGGGATGAATTGAGGAAGGGAGAGGAGGAAAGGAAGCAGCGGATGAGACGCTCTTTACCTACTCTTGTCCATTGACCCGGAAGCGACTTCTCTAATTGTTCCGATGGATCTAGCACGCAATACAATACCCATATTACTGCCTTATCTGTGGTGGAAAGAGCTTCCAAGGGTTGCGTACCTATGTAGAGAGGTGGAGAAGGCGGGGGTTGCTTTGCGAAGGATGTGAGAGCTGCTCTCGGAAACAATAACCGAAAGAGGCATCGGAAAAGACCCCGATTGATTGTGTTCATAACTTTCATAATCTTCACAAAAGATTGTTGGATTTTGTGTATCCTAATGCATTTCTTGCATGTCCAATCATTTCTCATAGCATTGGATCGCAAGCAGCTCCAACACTATTCCATTCTGGAAACAATTGTTCTGGGAAGAGGTCACCCATGTCAACGAGTAGATCCCCACCGAGTCCATTCCACCAATCCGTTGGTATAAGCTCCTGGCTCACAGAACTGGCTTGAGCCGTGTGGATGTACTTTTCTAGCTGCTGAGAGAAGATCTTGGACAGAGTTGTGTACAGAGATGCTGCAGATGATTCTGGGAGCACTCGTGTGATAGATTCCATATGCATGGCCACAGCACGTACTTTGGCGGCTGCAGTCTCGATGACATCGGGTGGTAGGCATCCGCGGGTGGTAGCCTTGAGTATCAATTAGCTTAAACAATCTCTCCCGCAAATGAGTTGGTTAGGATACTCACAAACAGAATCTCGCTGCAGGCATGGCATATCATGATGAACTGGTTATTGTGGGTGCCATACATGTGCCTTAGCAAGACTGGGTCAGAAAGCACCAGGTCCAAAGACCTGCAGGCAACTTCTACCGTCTGTCGGAAGATCCTACATGGGTTGGCCATAGTCTCCACAGCGTTAATACCGACAAGATCTCTCAGGGCGTTGGCGTTGAACACCAGGATACTGTGGTCAACAAAGGAGGCGAGTATGGGCAAGTACTCTGCAGACGGTGATATATCTGACGCATTGTTAGATAGGCATCGTTTTGCACGAAGAGCCTCGAGAGCTTCGAAGCCTCGCGATTGCCAGTTCGCTATCGAGTCTCTGGTTTTGTTCATATTCTCTCTTTCCTCAAGGTATTGCATCTGCGACAGGGTACATTAGCTTCGAGGTCTAGACAAACAATTAGCGCTGGTTCGTTCTAACTCACAAGAAGAACACGCATCTCCACAACTCCACTGATGATACGATCGAAGGGACATGCTAAAGGTTTCTGCCACCACTCAGAGATGGTTTCCGAGACTTCCGTTCTACCAACGTTCATGACACGTCCAGTGACGATGCCGAAGCTCTTTTCTGCAAAGAAGGCAGCAAGCCAGGTCCGCTCAAAGTTCCTTCGAAATCTTTCCTTGAAGTCTGAGCTCGCCGTAGCAGAGGTGTACGATTCGACTAGATCATCTATTGGCTTTGCTTTGTTGAGTCCCAGCTCTCTGGCTAGCAAAATAGCCTTTGGCTCATGTCAGCGTGCTATATTGTAGAAATTCGGATCTCTTACATGACTTAGGTGTAACCAATACGGATCATCTTTTTGCTTCTCGTACGCAGGTGACCAATACTCCATGGTGAAGATAGCCTGAATGGTCTCTACCGATTTTACTGATGCTGCTATCGACCATTTAATGTTACTCTCTGCTAATGCGAAGAGAGCAGGATACAATAATCGGTCTCTGGGCTGATCGGATATTGCACAACCCAGTGCGCAGATAGCAGAGAACAAAGTGAAAGACATCGGTCGAACATTATCCGGTGTATGGAGGATAGGATCCAACAGACACACTAGAGGGTTTCTTATCCTGAAGAATCTAGCGAATGTTGTCAGCCGTGTACTTTCAGTATAACAACGGTAGTGACCGAGCTTACAACTCAAAGTATCTTTCTGCATCTGCATCGTCGATAAGGCGAGAAGAAAGTGGGTCACAGGTCAAGGAGCTGACCCTCAGAACAGAGCTCGAGGACTGTGATGCTAGCACCTGCCAGTCTTTCTGGAAAGATACATTTGGCTCTGAAAAGACATCAAATCAGTATTGGATGGCGGTCTGAAGCTGTTAACGTACTAAAGTATTTGATCAATCGTGCTGTGGAGTCTGAAGAGAGCCATCCACCACCAGTGATGCTCGACGAAGGCTCATTAGATGACATAATCGCCGGGCTTGGATCTCGAATCTGAAGAGATGCAAGCCTCTCGGTTTCTACTGCGTCGGCGAGAATATGTAAGGGTGATACCAGAGAGCTTCGAGAATCAGTATTCGCCTGATTGAATTCGGCTTGTTGGCCATTCAAATCAATAGCGGTATATGTCCCAGACGCTGCTCCAGTCTCTGTGGAATCATCTTCTGATATTCGTGCGGTGGGAGTGTCCGGAGAAAGCTGAGGAGGTTGCGAGGCTCGAGAAGAGGCTAAAATGGCTGCAATGACTTGATCCCCTACAGGACTCTCATTGATACGCTGCAGAAGTTTCTCAACCGTATCCGGTTTACTGATTGCGTAAGTCAAAGTAACGAGTATTTATATACGAACTTGACTTACTTGACACTCCCTTGTTTTCGGCCTCTGTTCGAGACCGAAGGATATTCGCATGTTCGTTGCTGCGAAGTGCATCGCATACTGTAAGAAGATTAGAAGACGTGGTTTTACTAGAGATATCAATACTACCATGGACTTTTGCGATCACATTTTTGTCTCGACGAACGACAGTTGAAACATGCTGTGCGATGCAACTGATGGCGTTCGGCCGCTATCGATCCGATAGAGCGGCTTATCTGCTGTGGAGGCTGCAATAGTTGGTGTTCAGTCATTTTCTGTGATGATAGAGTTTCATGATCTGATGGTTGCGTTGGAAGTCGATGAACGTTTTCAGCAGTCACCATTCATCGTGATTAGCAAGAATGTTTAGCGCTAATGAGAACAGCAGGTACGATTCAGAGTTCTTAGGGCTTCTGTGTTGAGAACATCTCGCTGGTTGGGAACACATGGCTCAAGACCGAGTTTAGCTGATGAAACTTGGTCCTCTCAAACCAACAATTAGATGTATCTGATCAATTGTATTCTCATCAAGCCCAAGGTAGCGTCTCTTTTTGATTCAATTTTCCCCCAGGCCAAAAGGTTGCAGATCGAACGCATGAATCTCGCATATAATACAGTCTCGTGACCTCTGAGTAGTATGCTAGTCGTACAAGATAGTCCTTCAACATGTCCAAACTCCAGAGCTGCGGCAAAACAGTCTACTTCTTCCCAATCTCGGACTTGACTTCAGCCTCGACTTGTTGCTCCTTGTGCTTGCCCCAAGTCCAGACGTCCCAGATCTGGTCCATGATGATATCGCTCAGACCTTTACCCTCAGCAAGAGCCTTCTGGTCCTCCTCTGCTCTGCGTGCTCTCCAGCCCTCGGGCTTCTCGTTTCCGTAGTATACCTGCTCGAGGATATTTTGCTTGTTTTCCTGAGCGGCCTGAACACCCGAGTTGTCGCCAGCAGCTCTTGCCTCTCTTTGCAGCTTCAATTGACGCTGAAATTCGCGAGCCTTGTCGGTGGGTAGTGATGTGTCGCCCTTGGGTCGCATTTCCTCAGCCTTGCTGCCGCCAATAACTTTCCAGATGCTTTGGCCTTGTGATTCGCGGTATAGGTAATTTGCTGAGTAGCCAGTCATGCCGATCAGGGAGATTGTGTAGAAGTCTAGTTTGCGCGGTGGTAGGGCAGCGAGGGCTGGGCAGACGACGAGAGCTGCAATGGCGGCGCGGTGGAGAGTGACCTTGTAGCGCTCCGTCTCGTCCACTGTGGGCTGTCGCGTGGGTTCTTGAGGGTGCGACATGTTGTATTATTTGTTTGTGGGATCGTGTACTTCGTGAGAGATGTGCTGGTATAGTCGGCAATTGGAATGAGATGGTGGTAGAAATTTGGAGGGCCAGAAATTCCATGATCCATCTCGGTCTCGATGACGCGCTTTCACCCGTCACCCGTCACCCGGTCTTCGAGTCCGCGTGCGACCTGCTCCAGACCAACATTTCGTCCTCTCCTCTCAATCCCCTTTCGGTGACAACCATTCTATCCACCTTTTAAATCTCTGTATAGACAGTAGAGAGCAAACATGCCTACCAAAAGTTTGCTACTGGTCTTTATCCACGGCTTCAAAGGAGGAGACCACACTTTCGATGGTACAGTAAACAATCACCCCCGCTGCTAGTCATGAACATATCACTCAACAAACATGGTAGGCTTTCCCGATCACTTCAGAACTCTCGTGCAAAATGCCCTGCCAAAGATCAATGTATTGTCCATTGTATACCCAAAGTTCGAGACTCAAGGAGATCTATACGAATGCGTGACCAAGTTCCACGGATGGTTACTCGACAAATGCATCGATCTGGAGGTCGCAAACAATACTCCATCCCCTACTGTCGATCCTTCGGTCAGAGTTGTGCTTGTTGGTCATTCAATGGGTGGTATCGTAGCTGCAGAGACGTTACTCAGTATCGCTCGCGATCAACCAGTACCTTCAAGCCGAACTTTCTCGTCAACCCAAGACGACTCGGGAGTTGGCAACAAGACAACATCAAACCCTACATCTAAGAACAACAGCACTGTCAATCTGGAAGTACCCGAGTCTCAGCCTACTAGATCCTCATCCGCACCTCCTCAAGAGAAGCCGCCAATTCCATCTCAGGACACCGACCCAACTCAGGCTCCAGAGTTCTTATTCCCTTACATCCAGGCTGTCCTAGCTTTCGATACTCCCTACCTAGGGATTCACCCCGGCGTCGTAGCCCACGGCGCAGAAACCCACTACAACAACGCCTCAGCCGCCTACAACGCCTACAACCAAGCTTCCCAATTTTTCGGTCTCGGCAACTCCTCCAAAACACCAGCTCCTCCTACTAGAGTTCCCGCAGGCGCTCTTCCAGCCCCTGAAGCCGGTGCTTGGGGCAAATGGGGCAAGTACGCAATGTTTGCCGGTGGTGCAGCAGCTCTAGCGGCAGCAGGTGGCGCAGTATGGCAAAACCGCGACCACATCTCCAAAGGCTGGGCATGGGCAGGCGGCCACCTCGAATTCGTCGGCTGCCTAGCCCGCGGCGCCGATCTAACAAAACGAGTGGAAAGCGTAGCCCAACTCAGCTCCTCCCACAAAATCGCCTTTGCCGATTTCTACACCTGTCTGGACCAACAAAAGCTGGGCAAAACGTACTATTCGGAGCAGATTTTGGGAGAGGAAAGAACCTTTTGTGTCGTGCCGAAGGAGGCGAAAGAACAACGAGGTGAATCACCGCTTAAAAAGCGAAAGACTACCAATAATGTTGTGGATAAGAAGCTGAAGTCTAAAGGAACCTGGGTCAAATGCATCAACGAAAAGGCGAATTCGGAAATCGCTGCTCACGTCGCCATGTTTACGCCAAAAGATAATCCCGATTATTACGCCATGGCCGACAGAGCGAAAGTTGTTTTGGTAAAGGCGGTGGATAAGGAGTGGTACGAGAGGTCTGAGCCTACACCTGAAGCGACTCCAGAGCCCGGGGCTGACGCTGAGGCCGAGAAAGCTGAGGGTGAGAAGGCCGAGGTCGAGGTTGAGGTCGAGGTCGAAGAAGAGAAGCAGGAGCAGGAGCACTCGAGTGCTGAAGCTACAGAGACTTGATGTTTCATTGGGGCGGTGGACTCTTGCATTCGTCATATAGATACCCTTTATTGAATATTCATACAACGACTGACTAGTCTTGGCCGACTTGTCTTGACATAAAGTCTATAGATCAAGGTCAAGAGAAACATGATGAACATGGCACAATGGGATTCACCGAAGAATGTCACAAGCGATCAGAAACATGGTTTAGAGTTCTGATTTGTACCACAAGAAGAAGTCAACATAAGTGCGCAAGAACGAAGAATGGTATAGAGCGCGGATGAGTGATTGAAACTAAAAGGTTGAATACAAGAATGTTTGCAAGTGCAGAAAAGATAATGTGCAGTAAAAGCCAGGCCTCTGTGATCCGAAGAACATTCGAGCTGACTGGCAATAGAAGGAGTAGAGTAGCAATAGTATATCCGAGGCCTGTAAGTGTAAGAAATGAGGCTCCGAATCGCGTTGTTGTGGTGTGCTAAGCAGCAAGTGATATTCGTACGGTCAACGGTTGGCTGTCATCAGAAGATGCGGAAGCCAGGGATTGATGAGTGTGAACTTCTCGTTGGCGAATTTAGGCCTTGACTTCAGCAGTCTCGGTCTCGGTGGGCTCAACGACGGCCTCGGTGGTAGTGGCCTCGGGCTCGCGGCGGTAGACCTGGCCAGGGGCGTCACCCCAGCCGTTCCAGATGCCAGGGTGGTACTTCTTACCCCAGGAGGAGAAAGCAGGGTCGGCCTCGGCCTCACGGCGGTAGACCTGTCCGGGAGCATCACCCCATCCGTTCCAGATACCAGGGTGGTATTTTTTGCCCCACGAAGAGAAGGCAGGGTCAGCCTCTGCCTCGCGGCGGTAGACTTGACCAGGAGCGTCACCCCAGCCGTTCCAGATACCAGGGTGGTATTTTTTGCCCCAAGATGAGAAAGCAGGGTCGGCCTCAGCCTCACGGCGGTAGACCTGTCCGGGAGCATCACCCCATCCGTTCCAGATACCAGGGTGGTACTTCTTGCCCCACGAAGAGAAAGCAGGATCAGCTTCTGCCTCACGACGGTAGACTTGACCAGGAGCATCGCCCCAGCCGTTCCACATGCCGGGCTTGTACTTCTTGCCCCAGGAGCTGAATGCTGGATCGGCCTCACGGCGGTAGACCTGGCCAGGTGCGTCACCCCAACCGTTCCACATACCGGGCTTGTACTTCTTGCCCCACGAGGAGAACGCGGGTTCGGGAGCAGCAGCGGGCTCTGCGGTAGGCGCGGCGGTGGCGACGGCGGCCATGGTCGCCAATGCGATAGCGGTGACCTTCATGATTGTTTTTTGAGTTGTTTGTGATGGGAGGGAGAGTCGGAAATGAGTGACTTGTTGGTTGGTGGTGGTGACATGAGAAGGGTAGAGAAGTGTTATATATACTTATTGAAGGTGTTGGGAGACAGAAGTGTGTATCAATAAGATGCAATAAAGAAAATACAACACCTTGGCCTCTCGAATGGCAGGATAAATTCCCCATTGGTTTATTGCGCCTCGTGGCAATACGATTGACAATAAGGTCATCAAAGGAAACATCTTAATAAATCGATATGAGCAAGTAGACGATACGAATACCTCGGTATAAGATCGGATTATGGAAACAAGGTGTGGGACTCGAGCCAAAGAACATTCATCCCATACCGAGCAGATGCTTGTCATCGACCAAGGGCTGAGAAGAATCATCAAAAGCTTGACATGCTTATTTCAAATCGCTTTGTATGCAGTGAATGGAGACCAGTGCATGGCGAGAACGTGGCTTCGGAAGAGTGTCGAATCCAGGTGTCAATAGGCAGAGTTACCAGTTTGGGTGCTCAATAAGATGTGAAAGTGAGATGTCTCATTAACGCCTTCGTCTCTTGTAAGATGAGCATCGTCATTTTGAATCCGAAGGAAGCTTCTCGAGTACGCTGCAATGGTTTCGGGAGTCTTGACATGATTGCTGGTCAAGAGCCGAGTTTGAACAGGTGTATGTTGATAGGAGTTCGACGAAATCTTTCAATCGTGATAAATCATCTTGAGTTACCACGTTATCACCATCTGATTGTGGCGTCTCTTAAGATTGCTCGCAGAGTTGTATTCCACGGTTGTTGGAGAAGATGAGATTAGATGGAAACATGGATGTTCTCGGTAGAAGGATCGGTAGTGGACAAGGAAGGAGTCGGGAGCGCAAAGCTCTTTCCCGTGTGGAGCGGGCACCGACCGGGTGCCAAGCAAGACCTGCCTCCGCCTTGGTGGATTCGAGTTGTGATTTCGACGCTCTGTATTATTGCTAACCTCACTGCCACGGTCGCTCTCTATCCTCACACCCTATCCCTCTCCGCTCCGCACCAGTCGCCATGCTCTCCAAGGTATGCCGCTTCCACCAAATCTGTCTCCTGGGTACACAGACTCTGACCCTGCCCCCCAGACTCTCCTTCGCGGCGCAAAGCCTGCATCCAGATGCCTTGCCGGCCCCTCGGTCGCTTCGCGCTGTCAGTACTAGGATCCCAATGGCCATCGATGAAACAATTACTGAACTATACCCACAGCCATGGCCACCACTGTCGGTCAGGACATCTTCAGACCCACCAAGTTCGGCGGCAAGTACACCGTCACCCTGATCCCCGGTGATGGTATCGGTGCCGAAGTCTCCGAGTCAGTCAAGCAGATCTTCAAGGCCGACAACGTCCCCGTCGAGTGGGAGCAGGTCGATGTCACCGGTATCGAGACTGGCGACAAGCACTCCGAGGAGCTGTTCAGAGAGTCCATCGCCTCGCTCAAGCGCAACAAGCTCGGTCTCAAGGGTATCCTCCACACCCCCGTCGAGCGTTCCGGTCACCAGTCTTTCAACGTCGCTCTTCGTCAGGAGCTCGACATCTACGCCTCGATTGTCCTGATCAAGAACATCCCCGGCTACGAGACCCGCCACAAGAACGTCGACTTCTGCATCATCCGTGAGAACACCGAGGGAGAGTACTCTGGTCTCGAGCACCAGTCGGTCGAGGGCGTCGTTGAGTCGCTCAAGATCATCACCCGCGCAAAGTCGGAGCGCATCGCCAAGTTCGCCTTTGCTTTCGCCCTCGCCAACAACCGCAAGAAGGTCACCTGCATCCACAAGGCCAACATCATGAAGCTGGCCGACGGTTTGTTCCGCAACACCATCAAGAAGGTCGGCGAGGAGTACCCTACCATCGAGACCAACGACATGATTGTCGACAACGCCTCCATGCAGTGCGTCTCTAGACCTCAGCAGTTCGACGTTATGGTTATGCCCAACCTGTACGGAGGTATTCTCTCCAACATTGGTGCTGGTCTCGTGGGTGGTCCCGGTATTGTTCCCGGATGCAACATGGGCCGTGACGTCGCCGTCTTCGAGCCTGGCTGCAGACACGTTGGTCTCGACATCAAGGGCAAGGACCAAGCCAACCCTACCGCTCTCATCCTTTCTGGAAGCATGCTCCTGAGACACATTGGTCTTGACGACCACGCCAACAGAATCTCCAAGGCCGTTTACGATGTCATCGCTGAGGGGTATGTCTATGTTCACTTCACTTGTATCGACTGCATAACTGACAGCCACACAGCAAGACCCGCACCCGTGACATGGGCGGTAACTCGACCACCCAGGAGTTCACAAGAGCCATTCTTGGCGCCATGGAGAAGCAGTAAATGCATTACCTATGGACAAAATAGTGGTCGCGAGGCCAGGGCGGGTGTGTTGTATAGCGTGTATACCTCTCAAACAATTCTTATTTTGATTCATGAATTCGTACCCCTGAAACTAATCTTGACTTTTTGAAACCCTGCTTGATGCATTTCTTAGAAAGGCCTTGTTCGCTCGCCTCTCCAGAAGCCCATGAGCTCTCCTGTTTCGCCAATCCATTCACGAACGCCCATCACAGCGGCTTTGGCCATGCCAGCATTGGTTCCGGATCTTGATCTACGAGCACCGGGTGCAGAGGCGTAGGCAGTCGCGGCGTTGTCAGGTTCCTTTCCAGCAGAAATGAAACTGCTGCCAGCGCCAGTGGCATATTCACTGCCCATACTCGGCAGAACATTCTCGCCGGCAGACAACGAGACGAATAGGGCGAAAGGCACAAGCCAGACCTGAAGTCCGAAAAAGGCAGCAACTTCACTGAAGCTTGGAACAGATTCGTTCGGAGCGTAGTAGTTGTAGTGTCTTGGAGGTGATGAAGGTGGGGCGGAGAAGTGGCGGAACCAAAGCCAATGGTTTAGCAAGACAAGTGCTGTTGGCGGGTCGCGTTAGCCAGAGCAAGCGAAGGGAGAGATGATGCACACGTACCACACGACAGCAAGAAGATGGGGTCGGTGAGCTTGACAATAGGAAAGCGTCGCAAGTTTTGGTGATAGACACCATGGCTGCCGATTGCAAGAGCGGAGAGACCGAGCGGAAACTTGTCGAACAGGGTCAATAACACTTGAATGGCGACGACCAGGTAGATCAGGCGTGTCAATAGCTTTTTTGCCAGGACGGTATGCTCCTCGACCAGTTCCGAGAGGTAGTAAAGTCCAGATGCGATTGCAAGTGTCAAGAAGGAAAAGCCAAGGGCAAGGCCCAGGTATCCGACCAGAGGTAATATCCACATGGTCGCAATGTCTTGAGTCGGATGAAAGGCTTTTGTGATTGTAGGATCTCAATGGACATGTTGCTGTTCCGCAAATGATATGTGCCAAGTGTCAGGTCTCGAAGACGCGGGGAGACCTTTTGGGATCTGCAGCGCTGCAGATGGCAGGAACGATGCAGGGTCGGCGTTTGCAAAAGTCCGTGATGCTTCGTGTGACCGAAACAGAAGGTGCAACAAGTAGTCGAGTTTAGAAAGAGCAAAGGCTGTTATCGTCTACGTTCCTTCTCGCTCTGCCCCTTTCCTTCTTTCCCTTTCTTCTGATGAACCTTCATCTTCTTCGAACAGTCCGCTCTCAGGCCGTCAGATCTGTGATTCCTAGACGTGCTCTTGCTTCAGGGTCTCGCTCCCACTTCTTCACTACCACCACTAACTCGACCCCCGCCACCCCTCTCCACCAACGCCCCTCATCTCTCCGCCCAAACTCAAACTCTCGACTCGCCAGATCCCGTATTCAAGCTCGACACTGCTCACACAGAAGGATGTGTCGCCGCGATGCTGATGCCATGGGTGCCAACCTCGACATTGCCAAAGGTCGTGAGGTCCTGCCCAAGAACGTCAAGCCTCTCCACTACCACCTGACCCTGGAGCCCAACCTCGAGACCTTCGAATATGAAGGCAAGGTCGTCATTGAGTCCGTTCGACCCAGATCTCGCCTCTGCCGCATACTCAAATCGCTAACCTGCACGCAGTCTCGATGTTGTCGAGGACACCACCTCCATCTCGCTGAACACAATCGACATTGACATCAAGTCCACCGAGGTCCACTCTGGCTCGAAGCTCATCGCCTCAACGCCTAAGCTCACCTACGATGAGAACACCCAAACTACCACCGTCTCGTTCCCCGACACCATCCCCGCCGGCCACAAGGCTACTCTTACACAGACCTTCAAGGGTACCCTCAACGCCAACATGGCTGGTTTCTACCGTTCGAGCTACAAGGGCGAGGACGGTAGCGACAAGTACATCGCCACTACTCAGATGGAACCTACCGATGCTCGCAGAGCTTTCCCCTGTTTCGATGAGCCTGCCCTCAAGGCCGAGTTCACCATCACCCTGATCGCCGACAAGAAGTTGACTTGCTTGAGCAACATGGACGTCGCCAACGAGAAGGATGTTCACGATGGAAAGAAGGCTGTTACATTCAACAAGAGTCCCTTGATGTCAACCTACCTTCTGGCTTTCATTGTCGGTGAGCTCAACATGATCGAGACCGACGCCTTCAGACTTCCTGTCCGTGTATTCGCAACTCCTGACAAGGATATCGAGCATGGTCGATTCTCTCTGGAACTCGCTGCCAAGACCCTCGAATTTTACGAGACCAAGTTCAACAGCAAGTTCCCTCTCCCAAAGATGGACATGGTAGCTATTCCAGACTTCAGCGCTGGCGCCATGGAGAACTGGGGTCTGGTCACATACCGTGTCGTTGACCTCTTGTTTGACGAGAAGACCAGCGGTGCCTCTACCAAGCAAAGAGTTGCCGAGGTTGTGCAGCACGAGCTTGCTCACCAGTGGTTCGGTAACCTTGTTACAATGGACTTCTGGGATGGTCTTTGGTTGAACGAGGGTTTCGCTACATGGATGTCTTGGTACTCTTGCAACGAGTTTTACCCTGAGTGGAAGGTGTGGCAGGGCTATGTCACCGACAACCTTCAAAGTGCTCTGGCTTTGGACTCTTTGAGAAGCTCTCACCCTATCGAGGTCCCTGTCAAGCGTGCAGACGAGATCAACCAGATCTTCGATGCCATCTCATACTCCAAGGGATCTTGTGTCCTTCGTATGGTTTCCAAGTACCTTGGTGAGGAGACTTTCATGGAGGGTGTCAGACGCTACCTTAAGAAGCACGCCTTTGGAAACACCCAGACAAACGACCTCTGGGCTGCTTTGGCTGATGCCAGTGGAAAGGATGTTGAGAAGATTATGGACATCTGGACCAAGAACGTTGGTTTCCCTGTTGTCAGCGTGACTGAAGATGCTGAGAACAACTCGGTCCACGTCAAGCAAAACAGATTCCTGCGTACCGCAGATGTTAAGCCCGAGGAGGATCAGGTCCTCTACCCTGTGTTCCTTGGCCTCCGCTCAAAGGACGGTGTCGATGAGGAACTCACACTTGACGGCCGTGAGAGAAGCTTCAAGGTCAAGGATCTTGACTTTTATAAGATCAACGCCGACCACTCTGGTATCTACAGAACTTCATACTCGCCTGAGCGTCTTCAGAAGCTCGGAGAGGCTGCCAAGAAGGGTCTTCTCACTGTTGAGGACAGAGCTGGTATGATTGCCGATGCTGGTGCTCTTGCCGCATCTGGCTACCAGAAGACATCCGGTGTCCTTTCTCTGCTCCAGGGCTTCGACACTGAGCCCGAATTCGTTGTTTGGGACGAGCTTACTGCTCGTATCGCCTCGGTACGCGCAGCTTGGGTCTTCCAGGACGACAAGGTCAAGGACGCACTCAAGGCCTTCCAGCGTGACTTGGTTAGCAAGAAGTCGCACGAGCTTGGCTGGGACTTCAAGGAGAGCGACGGTCACATTGAGCAGCAGTTCAAGTCACTCTTGTTCAGCAGCGCAGCGCTCGCTGGTGATGAGAAGACCAAGGCGGCTGCACTCGAGATGTTCGAGAAGTTCAAGAACGGAGACAGATCTGCAATCCACCCTAACTTGCGTGCCGGTGTGTACGCTGTTGCCCTTCAAAATGGAGGCGAGGCCGAGTATGATGCCATCTTGAACGAGTACAGAACTGCCAAGGTCGCCGATGAACGTAACACAGCGCTGCGCTCCATCGGACGTGCCAGACAGCCCGAGCTCATCAAGCGTACTCTCGCCATGGCATTGAGCAAGGAGGTCAAGGATCAAGACATCTACCTCCCTCTCGGTGGACTGCGTTCGCACAAGGAAGGTATTCTGGCCTTGTGGGACTGGGTCAAGGTGAACTGGGACACTATCTACAAGAAGCTTCCTCCCGGTCTCAGCATGCTCGGCAGTGTCGTCAGCCTGTGCACAAGCAGCTTCACAAGCGAGAAGCAGATCCAGGAGATCGATGCTTTCTTCAAGGAGCGCAGCACCAAGGGCTTCGACCAAAGTTTGGCACAGAGCTTCGATGCTATTAGAGCCAAGGAGGGATGGTTGAAGAGAGACGCCGACGATGTAGAGGCATGGCTCAAGGCCAAGAAGTACCTGTGAGCAATCCGGGACTCGATGAATATGTAAAATAAATGCACGGTAGACATGTGATATTAGGGATACTACAATGACTATCTTTCCACTTCTAAAGCATCTATCGATTGGCCGTTGTGATGATGGTCGATAATGAATATTCACATGAAAAGGATTCGGGAACGGAGATGCCAAGTGTGAAGCATACGTCACGTCCGGGACAAGCTATTCGTGTCCTTCGATGCCAAACGGTGAGGTAGATATTCTTGAGTAATCCTAAGCAGTGGACAGGTGTTGGTCGTAAGATGATCCGACAAGCACAACAGAATGCCCACCGCCGGCGATGATCGAGAGCGCTCACCACACCCCTATGCCAGACGCGGCCGCCGCGTAAAGTCGGAAGAAAGTAGTGGTTACGATGCACGCCAGACACCAACGACTCTCTCGAGCGAGAGCGGCACAGAGGCCGATGATGAGCGACCGACGCAATACCTGAAAGCCCTGCCTCCACCTTCGATACGGCCTGCGAAAGGACTCCGACAGCTTGGAGACGATGGGACAGAGGGCTCGCCGACCCCCCTGCTTACGCCCTCGCAGCTGGACAGTCAAAGCCGCCGCTTGTCTGAGGGGTACTTTGATCACAAGCTGTCCCAGACAGCAGCACAACAGGCCGAAGAGGATGAGTTGCTGGTTGCGCGACGGCTGTTCGAAAAGAGAAGGAGGGCTGAGCACATTCGTCGCATATCCGAGGGCGCCTTGCTCGCAGCTATCGGACTGATCATAATCCTCGCTCCTGCTGTGACATCTGCTCTCTGGAATTGGCATCGAGGTACGTTCAACAGTCATATGTGTATGATCCAGGCCCTGATGCTTTGCAGTAGAACTTTTCTCCCAATTGGCCATTGTTGTTCTCCTGATTTCCGTATACCCCCTGAGGATCGTGATATTCTCTCCTTCCGACGATATCAGCCGTCCCAGATGGCGCCGCTTTCGCGTTCCCGCCTCCTTCGACCCTGCTTCGATCCTGTATCCTACCTTTGTCCCCGTCCTAATCGCCCTTTCTCTGCTACCGCAATACCCCGCTCTGCTACTACCGAATCTGATCTTGGGTCTGGCATCTCTTCCACCACGTCTCTTCCCTCCTCTTTCTCGCCTCAAGGACATCAACACACTACACTGGATTGTCTCCATCACTCCACTAATCTTCTCTGAGAACACCGGACTGCCCTCGCAAGCATTTCCTCCCTCGCCATACAAGCTCAAGGCTAGCCAACCTCCCTTCTTGCAGCCGGAGCTTTTGACTTTGTTATATCCTTTACATCAGGCTCTTCTACCGCCACTACATTACCTGACCACAACTAGTCTTCTGGCTGCTGAGAAGCACCTTTTGTCTGCAGGTTTGATCAACCTTCTGCTGTTCGCCAATTCTCCTCAGTCTTCTATTCTACGCGCACTACTATGGATAGGAGGCGTGTGGCTCCTCGTTCTCTGTACTCACGTCGCACGTTGGAACGTAGCTCTTGCACGCGTGCCTCGCTGGAGATTCCGGCGTTTTGGATCGAAGTCTGGCCATTCGTCTCACGCTTACAAGAGAGGTCCGCTTGCGGTAGTGACCAAGTGGATATACCCTTTCAAGCGCTATCAGAACGATGACAGTGACAGCGACGAGGGTATTTTGATTCAAAAGGTCCAGTCTCAAGATCAAAAGAAGCCTAAACTTGGTCTCAATACCAGCATCCAGCACCACGACATATACGAGCCAAAGTCTGCTGCCGAAGCAAATCCAGATTCTCACCCAGATTCTGTTGTGGACGCGAACGACTTCTCTAGGAAGAGAAGACATACTATCGCTAGTATGGACGTTCCGTCATCACTTCTCAGTAACACCACAGGCGCAGCCGCCCAAAAGAGACATCGTCGGCTTCGGGATTGGCATCTGAACCTGACCCCTGAAGGTGCGTTTATGTATAAGTGGGCATATGCGATCTACATCTTCACAGCCATCGCCTTCGTCATCTTGGTACCTGTTCGAAGGACCATCTCTGATGCTGCGCTCAACTCTGCAGAACCCATCATCTGGGCTTTTGAATACCTATTCTCGGATATTCCGATACTCTTCGATGCTTTATCTTCTACGGTTGGCCGTATTGCCTACAAGGATGAGATTTTGCAAAATCTCTCACTCCAGGGCTCCTCAGTTCCCGGCATAAGAGCTGCGGTGGGTGCCGCCAACACACGACTGCTCATTGTTGCATATTGGGCGGCTGTGCTTTGCGTCGGCTTGGTCACAGTCTTGCGCTTGACGCCCTTTATCGAAGTGGACACTAGACGCAAGGTATTCCACGCAGTCATGGTTACCATGCTTTTACCCTCCATCTTTGTGGATCCCTGCTTCTGCTCATTAGCTCTGGGAATTGTTCTCGCAATTTTCCTGATCCTTGAAATTATCAGAGCAGGCCAAGTTCCTCCGCTGGGTATTGCCATCGGAAGATTTGTAGCGCCTTATGTCGACGGACGTGACTTGCGTGGTCCCATGGTTGTCAGTCATGTCTTCCTCCTCATCGGCTGCGCTATTCCGCTATGGCTTTCGCTCGCCGGCACTGGCAGAACGAAAACTGGCCGCTGGCCCGGCTGGGAAACAGAAAACGAGACTAGAGAAGTCGCAATGGTTGCAGGAGTCATTTGCGTGGGCATGGGCGATGCGGCAGCCAGTCTAATAGGCAGACGCTACGGTCGCTGCAAATGGCCTTGGATCGGCGGTAAGAGTCTCGAGGGCAGTGGTGCGTTTGCCGTCGCCGTGACCATTGGCCTGCTCTTCGCCAAAGCATGGGTCAGATTTGGAGGTTGGCCTGAAGTGTCTTCTCACGATTCCATCTTGCCTCTGGACGTTGGATTCTGGGGCTTAGAGGTGACCAAGATGTTTATCTGTGGCTGTGGAGCTTCATTTATGGAAGCGGTCCTCACAGGAGCGAACGACAATGTTGTTGTTCCTGTTGCTTTATGGCTGTTGGTCAAAAGTCTCGGTGTATAGACAATGGTGGATATATCTAGAAATTAATGATCTTTCTTCTTAGATTATGTTTCCAATAAATGGCACACAACAAGTCCTATATTTTGAAGCCACCAAAGAAGTGTTCATTAGACAGCGGTAGACAAAGTGGACCGGAGACAGACAGTGTTGAGATTTATCAAGTAATATTTTTCACCGTCTTTTCAAAGTACCAAGAGAATTGATTGGAGAAAATGCATGTGAAGATAGTCAGTAAAATAGAGTGGGTTTTTGGGCGTCGCGAAGATGGATTCAGCAGCATCCAAATCCCGATGATCGAGGGGCATCGAGAATAGAGGGGCACATCGACGACAAAAAGTGACATGCCGGCTGAGCACGGCTAGCTTCCTTGCAACGACTTCTGGAGAAGCTGGTCGAAAGTAAACAGTGGAGAGGAAAGAGAGAAAAAGGCAGGTGAAAATGCCGCTGCAGAGCTGAGGGAAGGAGCAGAGGGAAAAGGCAGAGACGGCTCGAGGGATGATGATCGATGTGTTGTGCAGCGGAGAAAGCGCATGGTCGTCGAAGGTCTCGAATCGAATAAGCAGTCGGTCGTCGATGACCCGGTCAGAAAGTCGGCAGCATGACGATGTGCACGGTACTTTTCCTGGGGGCGTTGAGCGCTTTTTGAGGTGGGAGAGCCAACACCCAAGCCTCAGTCTACGCACACACGGACCTGAGCCTTTTCTTCTCTCACACTCCCTCCCTCTTCCTTCCCACAACATCGCCCCTCGACTTCTCGAACCGTCACACGCAGCTCACGCGTTCTATTCATCCTACCACGCCCAACAGCGTCGTCGAATGAATTAGGAGGCTCGTGAGGGATTTTCGTCATCTCTTCTTGTGGCTCCCCTAAGCGAACTTGAACGTCTGCTTTTCAGTCTGCACCAGACGCCCCTCTTAGATTCGCCAGAATCCCAGCTGCCGCATAGGACTATCTCTGGGGTTCTTCCTCTCCCGGAGGAAGACTCGTGGGGGCCTAGCCGACAATCCAGTCTAGGTTTCGCGCCATTCAAGCCGCCATAAGACGTTTTGGATCTGACTGCACCACAAACTACTACTTGTAACATACTCGACCGCGAGCCTTTGACGACCGACCAGTGTATGGTTATGGCACCTTCGGCTATTGCAACGACCCCTGAGGACTATGCATCTCTACCGTCCTTGAAACCAAACTACACCCCCCGTCTCGACGAAAGCCACAATGGAAAGGCTCTATCCAAGGCCATGATCGGCCGTGCTCTGCAGCAGCGTGTGCAGGGCATCGACGAAGATACTTGCGAGCCCGGCGAAGAGGACGCTTTCTTCGTCGCCGACATGGGCGACATCTACCGCCAGCACCTGCGCTGGAAGAAGCACCTCAACCGCGTCAAGCCCCACTACGCCGTCAAATGCAACCCCGACCCCCAGGTCCTGCGCCTGCTGGCTGCAATGGGCACCGGTTTTGATTGCGCCTCCAAGGCTGAGATTGATATGGTCCTCCGCCTCGGTGTCGACCCCTCTCGCATCATCTACGCCCAGCCCTGCAAGACCAAGTCTTACGTGCGCTACGCTTCCAAGCAAGGCGTGCGCCAGATGACTTTTGACAACTCCGACGAGCTCTACAAGATCAAGGAACTCTTCCCCGACGCCGAACTGTACCTCCGCATCCTTACCGACGACTCGGCCAGTCTTTGCCGTCTGAGTCTCAAGTTTGGCGCCTCGCTCGACGACACGGGTGATCTTCTTGCCCTCGCCAGAAAGCTCGATCTCAACGTCGTCGGTGTCGCTTTCCACGTTGGCTCAGGCGCTTCCGACCCAGCAGCCTTCCTGAAGGCCGTCCGCGATGCCCGCTTCGTCTTCGATCAGGCCAACGCCCTTGGTTACGACCTCAAGACCCTGGACGTGGGCGGCGGTTTCGTCAGCGAGACTTTCGACGACATGGCCGCTGTTCTCTCAGTCGCCCTGGACGAATACTTCCCTCCCAGCGTGCGCGTCATCGGCGAGCCCGGTCGCTACTACGTTTCCTCCGCCTTCACCATCGCCTGCAACGTTATTGCCCGCCGCTCGGTCGAAGACAAGGCTCTTGGAGTAAACAGCTACATGCTCTACCTCAACGACGGCGTGTACGGCAACTTCAGCTCCATCATGTTCGACCACCAACACCCCATCCCGCGCGTCCTCAAGGCCCAGAACGATACCCTGGCTACCTACAACAACCACTCTGATGCAGTTGCCGCTTATGACGCTGCCACCAAGCTGCCTTTGGAATACTCCATCTGGGGCCCTACTTGCGATGGCATTGATTGCATCTCTGAGTCCTGGACTTGTGCTCAAACTCTTGATGTGGGCGATTGGCTGTACTTTGAGGATATGGGTGCATACACCAAGTGCAGTGCTACCAAGTTCAACGGGTTCAGCGATACTCACCACACTGTCTACATCTCCAGCGAGCCCGGCGCTTCTGCTTTGCTTGGATACTAGGAATGAGAATTAAGAAAGGAAGGAAGATTGCTCAAAAAGTGTTTATTGATTTTGTTATTGTCTTTTGCTTTTGAGTTTCAAGTACCTGTGTTCGATGCGAGTATTAATAACGTATATGAATTTGCTGCTTCTATCGCTTAACCTTGACTTCCCCTTTGGTATTCGTGAACGTCTCACATGTACATTTGGTCTGTTGGACATCATATTCTCGCCTCTCAATGATGCGTAATCTCAATGTCATCCCAGACCACCATACTCGGATCTTGATATCGCATTGCTTTTTATCCAACAAGCCAAATGAATTGAATGCCTCCTTGCGAGACCTCGATTATTCATACCGATGTAACAACATGGTCACCCAGAGAATGGTTCACAGAAGCAGAAGACGAATGTGCTTTCCTCCGCCCATCATCGAGCTTCGTGACGAGTAAATGATAATTCGCGACCACGAGACTTGGATATACATCTATCAGGCTACAATGTATTCAGATATCATTATGATAACACAATAATCCGATGTTCATGCTTGCTAACATTATTACTTGCGGTATAGCGGGTTGTGTTCGATGTTGATATTCAGAGCAGGGTGACATGGGTGACCAAATCGACATCAACACATCGAGACGTGCCCAACAGTTGTATGCCATTCTAGACCCTGGAGGTGTTCAATGCCATGGACATCACAAAGGCTTGGTGAGTGGGTATTGCAGTGCTTATCATTGTTTCCCGAGCTGTGCACTTGTGTCCGGGTTGATCGACGGGTGATGTGGTTGTCTGATACTGAAAGTAACACCGATGAATCATGATGGTAAAGTTTGATTTGCATAGTAGGTCTCGAAAGGGTGGATTGGCGTTCGGTTCATGATCGTCCGTCGCTGGACTTTCTGCGGTTCGATCCTTAGCTAGTGAGCCGATAGGTATCGGGCCGCAGATGTCCACAGACGTTGAACAATTGCATGGTCGAGTGAGGAAGCATGGTCCAAGTCAACGAGTCTGGTTTGTGTGACAGAAATGCCATCGTCCCCAATGGACAAATGGCCGGGATTTGGATGTGTATGGTTATGATACTAGAAACGCTCATGCTTTGAATTTCATCGAGTCGAGATATAATTGATACAACAGATGCAGACGTCTGCGTGCTGACAACCAACGGGTATTTCGTGGATTTTCTTGTTCCTTGCGCTGTGGCCATCCCTGTTCAACCAGGGAGATACAAAAATGCTAAACATTCCATCTTTGCTGTTTTTCGTTGCAAAAATCATCATCATGCCGGGGGATCCTTCGGTTCATACACTCAAGGGCGGGGAAAGAGATGTGACGAATAATCTATTTGCCCTTCTCGGTGCCGTAGTGAGCCTTGTTCCAGGCCTTGTCGAAAGGACCGGGCTCGCCGGGACGTTGGGAGATCTGGTGCTCCTGGAAGTGTTCGCTGCGAATGCCTGAGGCGTTGTCCTTTTGTAAGCCAATTGTCAGTCTGACAGGAAATCTTGTGGGGAATATAAACCTTTGGGGTCTACCTGGTTCTCTGTTGTGTTCTCTGCGTTTCCGCGAGGGGTTGCGGCGCCGGGGGTGTGGACATCTGAACCACCACCTGCTGACCAGCGGGCTCCGATGTTCTTTGTGCCTTGGGTCTCGAAGGGGTTGCTGATTGAGCATTGAGTTAGTGGGTGCTTGATTGATGCCAATATGACTGGGAACGATGTATTTGATGAAAGATGTAACGCAGTGACAACTGCGCAAGGTATGTGATCGCTCTACAGAGCCTCTGAGAGGGAGTGATTCCTAGAGAGATGGGAAGAGACAGGAGAAGAGCGCATCATACGAGGTCTTTGATCCAGGAGTAGGGACGAAGGCAGCACCAACGAGGACACCACCAAGGATGAGGAGGTTACGAGGGCGGCTCCAGAAAGACATGTTGTATTATGTGGATATGCGGTTGTGATTAGGTGAGGTCGAGAGCTTGTTTGTGGGGTGAAATGTCAATTGAAAGGGTTCAAAAGTTCAGGTTGACGATGTGGAAGTTTCGAAAAAGAAGAATTGATGTCAGAAGGAAGGGACAAGAGGAGCAGGAGGGTTTGTCAAATAGGTTTGGCCGTAAACGTAACATCACCAGTTCGATGGCTGGTGAAAGAACGATGAGTATGACGACATTTCGATGTGTCCCTGACCAGATCGGCGGGGTTGCTTTATGAATCGTTTATGCACGAAGCTCTACCCCGGTTCTCAATCTCGACCACAGGGGTGTTGGCAACAAAAGCTTGCGCGGACCAACGTTGAATGTATTTTGGGACGTCCAAATTGTTGTTGCGACAGCACGCGACTCCTTGGATGTCCATCTCCTATCCACATTCAACACCGGGGCAGCCGTCATGGATGGTGATCCGGCAGTCGAGTCGCAGCTAGATGGCTTCAGTCTGGTGCTCCCGCTTCCATACCGTGTTGCTTTGATCATCGTCTTGGGTACGCAAAGTTCCACGTAGCAGTCTTCCGTAGGAGATGTTGACTGAAGGTGCAGGTGTATGGGCATGGGGACTGAATCTACATTATCTGCATTTGATCAAGATTGTATGCGATCCCCTCTGGTACCTCACGTATATCAAGAAACTTTCCAGTCGCTCATTCGTGTCGCATAGGACGTGCCATCCCTTATTCGATATCCCGCTCGTAATTCACCCACCGAACCTCCGCATCACTTCTCGACATACCGCCTTGCAACTATCCTTACCATTCCCCTCGCTTTCTCGCTATTCCTCTTCTGGATCATCACACATGGCAACCCTGCCTCTGTCGCAAGCTGGGAAATACTCCCCAATCTATATCTGCTCATACTCGTACTCGCATTCGTTCTCCCCATCCAGCGCGTCTCTCGCAGTGGAAGATACCGTACTCTTGCTACACTCAAGCGCATCAGTATAGGCGGTCTAGCCGAAGCACACGATGGAAAATTTGGAGATGTTCTGATGGCAGATGTCTTGACGAGCTATGCAAAAGTCATGGGAGATCTATTCATCGCCCTCTACATGTTCTTTTCGTCAGGCAGAAGTTCGACCGAAAAGCCAGATCGACAGGCTGGAGGTCAATATCTGGTGCCTTGTATCATTGCCATTCCCAGCATGATACGTTTGAGACAATGTTTGATCGAGTATTTCCGAGTCCGCAAAGCCAACAAAAAGGCTGGAGGTATTGGTGCCCACGGATGGGGTGGTCAACACCTGGCCAACGCTCTCAAGTACTCCAGTGCTTTCCCTGTCATCATCCTGAGTGCTCTGATGCGAGGATATGATCCAGCCAAGATCGGCATGTCCGAGACTGGATTGTTTCGTCTATGGTGCGAACTCCCGACTTCTGACATGATTGCTAGAATTTCCACTAACTCGCCCACAGGCTGTTCTTCGTTTTCGTCAACTCCTTCTACTCATTCTACTGGGATGTCACGAAAGATTGGGACTTGTCTCTGTTCTCATCAACCAGAGAGAGAAATGACCCGGAGCATCCATGGGCTCTCCGTCGCAATCGTTACTTCCATGCCAAAGAGATGTACTATGGTGCTATCTGCATAGATCTGATGCTGCGATGCACGTGGAGCTTCAAGCTCTCTCCGCACTTGGACCATTTCAATGATTTGGAGGGCGGCATTTTCGTGATGGAATTGCTTGAGGTGCTTCGACGCTGGATCTGGATTTTCTTCCGCGTCGAGACCGAATGGGGTAAGTGTTGTTTTTGTTGCTTGTATCAAGTGCCGATGGCTGACATTCGTCTAGTACGCAACACCCGTGGCCCTGCACCGGACGATATCCTCCTTGGTGACTTCTCTCCCAACAAAATAGACGAGGATTGATCGTGTCTTGGAGTTTCTCGTAATGGTCGTCTTGATAGCGTTGAAGCGTGCATATAGATATTGATGCTGGGATTATACCTCCCAACCAAAAATCGTTTCTCGTTCATGTTTCCCCTCTCCCTGTTTGTGTGCCAAATTCAAGTCCTCATGAAGATTGTCTCGATTCCCAGAGCGTGTCGATGGCCTTTTTCGTGCCTTGCACAATCAACTCCCACTCATTCTCGTGGATCCTCTGCTCAAGATCGTCCTGTGATTCACCCTTGCGCATAGGGATATCTCTGGTAACAATTGGCTCTCCCATATCAACTTCCAAGATGACATAGTGGATCATGATGCCGGTCTTTTCGATCTTTCCTTCTTGGAATGCCTTGTATGCGTCATCGATGGCATGAGCTCCGTTGAACTGCCCAGGGAGTGCTGGGTGGAGATTGATGACAGGCACGCCGGCATCTTTCAAAGGCTCCAGGAAAGTGGGCGCGAGGATGTGCATCCAGCCTGCGCACACGACTATGTCGGGCTTGTCGGCCAGGACCAGCGAAGCCAAATCACGGTCGTATTCGCTTCTGGCTTGCTCGAACTTCTTGGACTCGGTCGTATCCGGGAAGCGCTTCTTGTACTCGAGCAGGTTGTGGTATGCGGTAGGGATCTGTGCCTTTTGTGCTCTTTCTAACCCGAAGGCGGCCTTCTTGTTGGACACGACACGGATGATCTCTGCATTGGGAAGAGCGGCCTTTCCGCACGCGTCTATCAGTGCTTGGAGGTTACTTCCCGATCCAGAGATCAGGACGGTCAATTTGGCCTTAGTGTTCGACATGGTTGCTGTGTGTGATGTGCGAGAAAGACTGACTGGAACAGCTCCGAGCTTGTAGAAATGCGCCAATGCGATGTCGGAGAATAATTATCTGTGAGAATAATTGTTTAGCGTCATGCGGGAAGCGGCTGCGGAGAGTCAGGGTCGCCGTTTCCCGCCAAGACACGCTTGCCTCTTTGGTTATCAATCATTTGGAAGTCCGACCACATCCAGGCAGTCGTGAGATGCGTACACTTGTGGCAACACATTTGTAGATTGTTGTTTATCTTCAGCCTGTTCTTCTGGATCTTTCCAATCTGTCATGCTGACCAGGTGAACGACTAATACCCTCCACCTCACTTTCTCCCTCAAACCTTCTTGCAACCACAATACCAACACTATGGCTGCTCAACTATCGCCGGAGGCAAAGGAGCTGTCACTTGTTGGCAAGGTAGAGATGCGCATAGCTCTTGCAGATGGCGATCAGAAACTCCAAACCACTCTGAACACCTATCTCGCACCTCTGCTCCTCAAACTCGCCTCTGAACATATGAGCGTTCGCAACAAGGTACGTTCACGATATCTCCATTCAGAAGTCCACACAGATTACTATCTGGTCGATGTAGCATGTCAGGGCTTGTGTCTATCTGATCTGTTTTCTGATAATTGTTCTCCAGGTCATCAGCATTTGCCAACATATCAACACTAGGATAAAGCCAGAGTATGTCTCTCTTCGGATCACTCGATGTACTTATGCTAAAAAGGGCAGATCTATCGCGCTACCAGTCGCTGCACTCGTTGAACAGTTCAAATCGAATCCCAACATTCCTCTAATTCGCCATTTTGATCTCTTGTACATACAGACTGGCATTCGCCGCATGTCATTTGTTGAGAGCACCGCCCTCTTTCCTGTTGTCCTGCAAAGTGTCGCTTCTGCTGGCAAGACATCACCAGCTCATGGCTCTCAAATGTTCAATTTGCTGCTCCAATTGCTGAAGTACTTCAAGCTTCCTCCGAGAGGTACAAAGGAAGACGAGGAGTTGCGTTCCACTCTTCAACTCAGTGCTGAAGATACCTCGTTTTTGACGTTCTGGTTCGGGAAGTTGATTCTGTTCTCAGTGGTCAAAGGTGGCAACACAGCTTCAATAACTTGCCCAGGTCTCAGACCAAGCGAGTATTCTTTCTTGACACTACAAAACAAGGCAGACGTTTGGAACCCCGCTTCTCCAATGGGCCTAAATCTGCTCGAGATCAAAACCAGTGTTGCCAAAGTTCTTGCAAGTGGCATGTTCACAGATGCAGAGCGCGTTCTCCCCGCCTTGTTTGCCTCGACCGAGTCGACATCGGGGATCGGCGAAGACATGCTGAAGAGAACACTACCCAGTATCCCGCTTGAAGACTCAAACTTTGTCAAATCCCTGTACACCCTGTATTTCGGGGACGAAGGTATTGACTCGTTGAAAAGGGTTCGAGTGCCTCTACAACTGAAGATCCTTGGACTGTTTGCCAAATCGACAATCAGCACAACCTTCACCGAACAAATCGTCAGACTAGTCAACGACGGCATCGCAAGCTCAGATAGCGATAGTCCTTCTTCACTTGGAAGAGAAGCGACAAAACTTCGCGCTGCCATCTTTGTCTATATCAACTTCGTTTCTCGATTTGGTAGCGAAGAAAGTCTTTACGCCATTGCTCCACGGGTCCTTGGAAGACTACGTGAATACATTGAAGGCCAGAGTTGGCCAAGAGCTAGCCAGAACGAAGATATTGTCTCCCGTGGCTATGCTTACGAGGTGATCGGACTGCTGGCCAAAGCTGGCCCGAAAGACCTGGTCGTTGAACCAAATCTGGACATCTTACGCTGGCTTTTTGAATCTCTGGCTCTGGACACAGCCTCAAGCTCGGTTACTGTCAGCATCGAGGAGTCACTCTCCAGTATGCTCGGGGCGTTCGCAAAACACGGAGATTCGGAGACCGCGACTAGTCTCGAGAATCTTCTGATCGATCAGATGTACAGGTCCGGAACACCCGATCGTCGCAGCACTCGCTATGTTGCTGTGCGATACGCAAATCGCTGCCTTCCGTATGCATCTGTAAAGGCTCGTTGGGTCGACTTACTAGCAATTGCTGCTGAGTCCGTCGACCGCCAAGAAGTTACCGAAGAGGGCAGACGTGGACTCAGTCCATACTGGTACCGAATGCTTAATGGTTCTGTTGGCACATCACAGACAGACGAGAGTGTCAAGTTTCCTCCCTTCCAAGATTTGATGAATTACGTATTCTACGAGTTGGCGACAGACATCTCGGGCTCCTCTAACAACCGCGACCCGTTGAGAGCAGTTCAGCAGCTTCTCCAAAGACACTCTGCCGCTTTCATAGATACCATCAAATACTGCCGACGTGTTTTCATGCATGACGCTCTGTCCACCAGTACCACACAGGTCAAGCTGGATGCTGACTGGGAGTACAAGTTCGACACTGCTATTGAGAATGACGAGCAGATTCGTCATACTGTCAAGGCACGTATTGCTCAGGTCGCTACTGAGGGACACGACGCTGCCACACGTCTTCAACTGCTGTTGCAGGCATTCTCCGTGAGCGTGTTGGTCACCGAGGGTAGCAAGATCAAGGTTGATGATGCAGACAAGTTGTTCTTAGACTTGTGTGCTCTCAGTCCCGACTCTTTGGTGGAAACAGTGGCTCCCCAGTTTGCGGGGCTTCTCCCTTCAATCTTCTCGAACAAGCTTACCACCAGACAATCTGCTGCCCATGCCTTTGGTCTACTCGCTTCCCATCCTAAGAACCAAAGTGAGCGTCCAGGAGAAGTGTTAGAGGCTATTCAACAGCTCTTGAGCAAGACTTCATCTTGGCAAGAGGCCGTGGGTGCTGCAGCTAACCAGGTCCATGGTGCTGTTTCAGCCTTGGGCTTCTTCTACAGCAGATATGCTTTACGAGATGGCAACGACTTTCAGTCTTCAGCTCCATTCGGAGAGTATATCTCTAATGCCGCTGAGATCCTGCTCAAATCCACAGACAAAATCTTGCAAGAATCCAGCTATAACGCACTCGGCGATTTGTGTCTGTTCCAGGCAGTCAAGCCAGCTGTCTTTGAGAAGCTAGGCGGCTTCAAAGCCATAATTGACAAGACTGCGGATATCGCTAAATCAGGTAGTGAGAGTGCAGCTCTGGCTGTCGGACAGATGGCCACTATTCTTGAAGAGTCAACAACCGAAACAACTTCTGACGAGAAATCGCTTCTTGAGCATACCTCCGAGCGTTTGCATCAACTTCACGACATTCGGCAGGCCGAGACACACTTCTCCGTAGGCGAAGCTCTGAGTTACGCTGCAGTCGGGTGGAGATCAAAGGCTCTCATCCATCGAATTGATGTAGAGTCTTCGATGCCGACTGGACCCGAACGGACCGACGCACTGCGCAAACTGCTTCACAGAACACTTGAAGACTGCAAACAGACTAAGCCCTCACTCAAAAAGGCATCAGTTATCTGGCTGCTCTGTTTTGTGCAATTCTGTGGTCACCTGGAAGAAGTACAGAGTCAGCTAGCTGCTTGCCAGGTCGCTTTCAAGAAGTGTCTTTCTGATCGTGACGAATTGGTTCAGGAGACAGCTTCTCGCGGGCTTGGTCTTGTCTACGAGAAGGGTGACAGAAACTTGAAGGATGACCTGGTCAGAGACCTTATTGGATCATTCTCTTCTGACAACAAAGCCCAGCTAGCTGGAAGTGTCACTGCCGAGACGCAACTTTTCGAGCCTGGAGCACTTCCCACTGGTGACGGATCTGTGACCACATACAAAGATATTATGAGTCTCGCCGCAGAGGTCGGCGACTCCAGTCTGGTCTACCGCTTCATGTCTCTTGCATCCAGCAATGCCATCTGGTCGAGCAGAGCTGCATTTGGCAGATTTGGCCTCAGCAATGTCTTGTCGGATTCTAGTGTTGACGGATACCTTGCCAGTAACCCGAAGTTATACCCCAAGCTCTATCGATACCGATTCGATCCCAACCCCAACGTCCAGAGGTCTATGACCGATATCTGGAACGCATTGGTAAAAGACTCTACAGCAACGATCGACTCCCACTTCGATGCCATAATGGATGATCTGCTACTGAACATTCTCGGCAAAGAATGGCGAGTGCGTCAGGCTTCATGCGCTGCAATCGGCGATCTTGTACAAGGCCGACCTCTGGACAGATACGAGAAATATCTCGAGAAGATCTGGAGTGTTTGCTTCAAGGTGCTCGATGATATCAAAGAATCTGTCAGAGCTGCAGCAGCTTCGCTGGCTCGCGTATTGACGGGCATCCTCACAAGGTCGCTTGAGGCAGATACCATGGCCTCAAAGAATGCTGCAGTATTGCTCAAAAACGTGTTACCTTTCCTCATGTCCACCTCTGGCATCGAGTCTAGCGCGGAAGAAGTCCAGAGCTTCTCTTTGCATACTTTACTCGAGATTATCAAGAAGGCCAGCGGCAAAATTCTGCGACCCTTTATTCCTGAGTTAGTTGAACGTCTGGTGGGTCTTCTGAGTATCCTCGAACCACAAGCTGTCAACTACCTGCATCTCAATGCAAGCAAGTACAACCTCACCGAACAGAAAATTGACGACATCCGATTGTCAAGCATTCGCAGCAGTCCCCTGATGGAAGCTATCGAACGATGCCTGGACTTGCTCGATGACGCTTCGATGGAACAACTTCAACCTCGTCTCGAGGCTGCCATGAAGGGCGCAGTAGGTCTGCCTTCGAAGGTTGGCTGTAGTCGTATTCTGGTCTCGCTCAGTACACGCCATAACGTTCTCTTCAAGCCTTATGCCGATCAATTCCTGAGGCTCATTGAGAGACAGGTGATCGATCGCAACGAAACAGTATCCAGTTCTTACGCTGCTTCATCAGGTTACGTCGCTCGCGGCGCATCTGACAAGCAGATACTCCGTCTAGCCACATTTGCTAGAAAGCTGTACTTCGAGAGCGAAGGAGACCGCGAACAAGCAGTCCCACGCCAAAGCATTGCGGCTGCTGAGATCGTGCAAGCAATCTCGAAGCATGCTAACGACAGATTCAACTCCCTGGCAGCCGACTTCCTTCCTTTCATCTTCTTCGGCAAGCATGATTCTCATGATCAGGTCAAAGAGATATTCCGCAACACATGGGAGGATAATGTCGGGGGTAGTCGTGCCATCGCACTCTACCTGAAGGAGATCCTGTCAATGGCGCAGGAGCACATGGACTCGCCACAATGGGTGATCAAGCATACAGCAGCGCGATCGGTGGCAGATGCCACAACTGCTCTTGCCTCAATGAGTAGTGGATTCGACGCTACAACCAGCCAATTGATATGGCCTGTTCTAGAGAAGGCGCTCAGCGGAAAGACCTGGGACGGCAAGGAGGCGGTACTCTATGCTTTCGCCAAGTTCGTGGAAACCACCAAGCATGTCTGGTCAGCCGAGGATGGCGTTGCGAAAACATTCGTGAAGGTAAGTGACGTCTCTCCCTCTAGCAAGCGCTTGAGCCGCGCATTGTGCCCTCTTTGTATCTACCGATCGCCGGACGGGACCGAGATTGTCTATTAGATTTACTGACGTGATCTACAATAGATTATTCTACGAGAAGCTAAACGACAGAATGTGACGTACCGTCCTCACGCTATCAAGTGTCTAGGCCTCGTGGCCGCGAACCGGGAAGACCTTGAACTGTTCAATGCCATGTGCGATGTGATCAGGTCCGTGTTCACTGACATAGTGGACACCGAGAACGAGGATAGCATGGACGTGGACAACGGTATTGGAGCCGGCGACAAGGATTCGTGAGTGACGTCCGACCAACGGTTTCGCTTAAAGCTAATTGACATCGCAGACGGGAGAGCACTATTGTCAACGGCGTCGAAGCGCTGTGTAGACCCTTTGACGGTACGGATGTGGCTTGGAAGGGAGACCAGAAGCTCGTGGAAAAGAGGTTGGACCATGTCTTGGGCACCCTGCAGATATTGCAGCCGATGCGGCCCGAGGGACACGCGAGTCTACGAAAGACGATGGAAAAGGCCAAAGCGAGTTTGTTGACATGTCTGCAAGGAGAGTTCGACAACGACGATTTGGGACGCGACTTACGCCGCCGGATTGAGGGGCTGGGGACGACGACGTAGTGGTGACATTATTACTATCTACGTCTGGACGAGTAACCGAGCGCCACTGGACCTTAGTATCGAAAGAGGTCAATACAACTGTGAATTGCTGCATACCGACTAGGTTCGTGCTACCCTAACACGTGAGAATTAGAGGAAGGGAGAGCAGGAATTTTGGAGTCATGCAAGCCACTTCAGCCATGCACAACAGCAACTCCGAGGGGCTGTAGCGTAGAAGATTGCGACCATTGCAGCAGCAGTGTGTCGGACGTTGTCCTCAAGAAGCAGAAAAAGGGTCGTCGGTTCTATCCGCTAGTTTGGTTTATCCTAACTCAACCAAGTAATTCCGCCCCGACACGCACGTTGGACCTCGTGGGACCCCAATCATGCCAAGTTTCGTCGACGACTCGACGTCTGCCGGCCCCGTCAAAACCTTCCATTGAAAACTGAAGTCTATCCGCTCGCGGTTCGAGCGATGCTTAGTCTGTGATGACGATGGTTTCGAGCTCCAACACATGGCGGCAGTTGCGTTCTGCACGACATCATCTCTCGACCTTGAGCAAGCCGGCGGGGCAGGGCGGTGGTCCCTCGCGACGGGGCCTCTCGACGGCGGGGCATGGTCTCCAGGGCGATCATGAAGTGCTGTACGACTGTTGTTCCAAGCGCTTCCGCCGGCGAGTCCCATTGTGAAGCGTGCTCACATCGTCATTTTGCAGGACGCATGCCCTTGGATGATTGCAGCTCAACAATATTCGGCATCCCTCTGTAGAGTTTCCCGGGGGCTTTGCCCGAGGCAGAAAGGAACCTCAATCCTTCGTCTTATTAATGGTACCTTGGCTGTCTGAGCCGCATCTTCACGGGGCCGCGAGCGCATGTTTGTATGCGCCTACATTGCGTCTAGCTAGCGCTGCAAGCGATTGTACCACCGGCATGTACATGTGGCTGCAGGTAGATTTTCAGGGCGAGCTTTGACAGACCAGCGAACATTCTCTAGGAGGTATCAAGAAGCAATAGGGTCGTCGCTTCCGTCGCTTACCCAATCACAATTTCCGTACACAAACCTTCCTGTCTTTACCGGCAAAGGGCGCCGTCAAATGACGAGATGACATCTGAACCTTGCGGTGTTGCACCGTTGCGAGTGCGTGCACCCGGGGTCGTGGTCCAATATACTCGGCCCGTATGATCCGCCACGGATTCGCATTATGAGAATCGGATTCCTGGGTCGGCTGGTCGCGGTCTGCTCCTGTCAAGCTGTCGTCAAGGCATCTCAGAGGGAAGTATGGCTTCGGGGAGCACGGGTGATCATATGTCGAGGTATGCCCGGGCAGACAATCGAGCAATCTCATTGTCGCAAGTCACGATCTCATTTGGTCGGCCGTAATGCTAACTTTAGTCGAACCTCTTTTTAACGTCGACGTCGTTGTGTCTTTACTAGTGTCAACCGTTATTGCTTCCTCGGTATGCACACGCGCGAACCGGAAGTCTCCGAATTGGGCATCTCCTACTTTGTCCAACGGGATGATCCATGATCCATCAGCTTCCGTTCTAGGGTCCGATACGCTCCTGCCGCGCGAACGGGGTTCTATACCACAGTACATTCGACAATCCCATCCTTATTGCAGTCACTTTGCGGCAGTTCCTGGGCACGAGCGCGGATCCGACGACATAAACTTAGTGGGAATTGGTGAGCTACACTACTACGCTGATACCTATACATCTGTTGCGCCTCGGTGTTGACATCATCTCTGAATAATAGATGACAATGTTGATCAAACATTGACCGCCTACATATAGAGAGATATTCTGGAAAGGGGAGGTCAAGCGAGAAAAAACTCAACCCTAGATACCCACATCTGCCAAGGGCTTTTCTACAAGACGTTCTTACCAACTTGTTGAGTGTCTCTGACCTTCGTGGCTGCCACGTTTTGGAGCTAGAATTACGCTAGAAGCGAATACATGTCGGCGGTGCTGAGCCTGTTAGAATTATCTTCATTTCACATGGAACGCTTAGACTCGACAGCAGCGCTAGCACCAACTTCCTTCTCTGCACAGTGCGAGATGCATCACCGTCCGGCATGACATCCCCAGTCCTGATTTCCTGGACCGTTTATGGCTCGTCCCTTGTTCATGCCTCAGCACTCGCGATTGCCTCCATCTAGTGTCTCCTCCACAAAAGCCATACTCGCTTTGATCCTAATACAGTCCGAAACTCTTTAAAGCTAAACTAGTAGGATCAAAGCGGAAAGCAAAACCCTGGCACTTTCCCACACACACGGCGCCGCGTGCGTCTTGTCTTTTTGCCTTTGTCCTTATATCATCCAATCCTCCGACCCTGCGGTGCCCGCTCTCCGTCGGCTCGTTAACCTCGCTGCCTTCTGTACTCTGCTCTTGCCAGTCTGTATGTCTCTTGAAACTTCGTGGTCACTGCTTCTGGATTGCTCCATATCGCCATCTCTTATTGGCTTGCTGGGTCGGCACGACGCTCCTATACTTGGATTTTCCCAAGCTGCCCCGCTAAAAGCTGCTCCTGCTCCTGCTAATACTACTCTCTGTTGTTGCCGTTTCTCTTGACTAAGAAAGGTCTTGATTTTGTGTACCGGTACCCGAATATCAATGTCTTGTTGCCTCGATGCAACATCGAAGACCTGATGCTTCTTCGAACGCTAGAAACCAGCTTCCACCTCTAGCACCTCGAGGCCAGCAGCCTGTTACTGCTACTTCTGCCAATGCGGACACAGAATCTGCTGGTGGGAGTACTTCTTCGACGCGGCCGAGATTATCGCACCGCTCGAGGGCCGGCTGTTGGTAATTCACCTTTCCCCCTGTCAAACACAAGAAATTCGGACAATTGCTGATTCGATACTCTTGAAGGACATGCAGAAAGCGAAAGGTGTGTTTGCTCCAATGGTTGAGGACACGAAGGCCTCTACCGCACTAGGAACGATCGACTGACAAGAAGCCCAGGTCAAGTGCGATGAGACTCATCCACGATGTGGTGTAAGATATATGCAATGAACCACTGCAGAGAAACCTGACTGACCTTTTATAGCCTTGTACGCGCCTGAACAAGGAATGCGATTGGGAGTTCCGCTGGAAGTTCGACGATGTCACGCAAAACACACAAAACAAGTACTCCAACGTATCAACAACTGGCAATGCTGTCTGGGATCGTGAGTAACCTCTATCCCTTCCATATACCATGAATGTGGTATCAAAAAATCTATCTTCCCCCCTCCGAGGACCACAATCTTGAGGACCACGGCTAATGGTTTCTAGCACGAGCGCCTCGGACAAGCCTGGGAAGTAGGAGATCACAATCACCCTCATACGACGACCTTCCGTCATTCTCCGAATTGACAAACGATGAAGATCGAGAAAGGAAAGCCGAATCTCAGATGCCTGGTACTTTCAACGTTGTCGTCAACCCTGAAAGCTTTGCTGGCCTTACGGAGTATGGATTGCTCGGCACACCACGACCACGGAAGACTAGTATTCGCTCCGGTCGTAACAGCTGGGACAGTCACATGTCCACAGAAGCTTCAAGAAACAGAGCTAGAACTAACCTTTCGAGCGGCGATCCCAATGTCGTGGTGTTGGCCAAGTTTGAAGACGCTCCATTAACACTACCAAGCCTGGCAACCTTCCCTGTGGATAGAAGGACCAGCCTACCGGAGAACCTCCACTCTCTGAATCTCACTGGAAGCTTTCGAGGATCAAGTTTACCGTCTGCGCGGCGGAACGATTCAGTCACTCAAGGGCTTCGAGACGAGAGACTCATGGTCCACTATAGAGGTTTCATCTCGAAGCGCATCTTCCCACTTGGCAAAAACCTGCTCGTTGACCGACCGATGCAGGAGGACCCTATTGTCGCTGAAGCCAGGGACTTTCCTCCTGTAAGTTGCAAATTTCCGCGTTGCCTTGTTGCCATATCTCTGGAGCCAGATATCTGGAGTAGCCGTTAGATCACACCACGATGTAGCAAGTCTATCTGCCTGATTGGCCTGTCGAGCTTGTAACAGGCTTCAGAGATCATGCGCACCTGGCTGTCAGTTCATGGACCCCGCTAACGTCATATTAGCTATACCATGCCATATGCGCAGTCTCACTACTCAGTCTAGCACTCAAGGGTCAACAACAACTCTTGACAGAAGCCTTCCAACACTATCACCAAGCTATATCCTCCAGCTTATCTTCGCCCTCCGATCTACATTCCGACCGCCTTCTATATCTACACTTCTTACTGCTGATCTACGACATCAGCTATGCCACCCAAGGGTCAAGCAACCCCCAAGAGGTCTTCAACATGAACATGTGGGAGCACCATATCCAACATCTGATCAGAATCGCCCAACACCGCAAAGGCCAATCCAATGGGATCTTGCAAGCCTATCTCCTCTGGTATGTGCTGTACCTGGACAAACAAGCCTGTCTTTCAGGAAACGGCAACGGAGATTTCGTCCGCGCCTTCCTCACAAACGACCTGACGATGCCCGACTGGAACCGCATATTCTCCGGTTTCGACATCACACAACCAACCGGAGTCTACCGCGGCGAAGACACCAGCGCCCATCGCGATGTCTTCGAATTCGCCAACCAAGTCTGCATCCAAGGTGCAAAACTGTGTCAACTATCACTCAAGATGCGCGCTGAGGCAGCGGTGCAAGATGTACACGGACCCCAAGGAAGCCAGATCATGGCCGCACGCATCCAGCAGGTCGCACAGTACCAAAACGAGCTCTACGCAGCATGGCACCGCTACTGCCCCTCCTACCTCTTCCAACCGAACGCCGAATACGCAACCGCCCAACTCCCCCTCATGGCCCGCATATTCCTCGACTTTGTAAGTGCTACTCCTGTTCTTACTATTCGTCACCCCCTTTTTTCGATTGTCTTTGTCTGACTCTCTTCATGCATAGGCACAACTTCAATTCTCCACATGGGTGGTCTACTCAAACAGCTCCCTCTATCCCTCCCAACCTTTCCACTTGACCCCCACCCAACGCGCCGAAACCCGTCTACACAGTCTCAAAATCCTCTCCGTCGCCGACTCCGCAGTCACACTCCAAAACTATGATCAACACCAATTGGTCTTCCCCATCTTCGTCGCTGGGTTCGCAAGCCCAGATATGGAGACGAAGAGCAGAGCGATTGCTCTCATGAGGGTCATGGAAGGAACAGGGATCTCCAGGAATGCCACTAGGAGTAGGGAACTATTAGGGGCAGTGTACGAGGAAATGAGGGTGAGGGAGATGAGCGGTGGGAGAGCGGAAGAGGTGGATTGGATCGAGGTTGCGAGGGCAAAGGGCATGGGTGTGGTCAACTTTGGGCTTTGAAAGAGATGCTAGAAAAGCATATCATGCTCGTTTGCTATCATTGCCTATCCCCTATGCTCGACGATCGTCTGGATCGAGAAGAAAGAGGAGGTCAAACACAACAATCGAGACAGGTCATCCTGCCGCACTTTACGAAGATGAGACCACACACAATGTTCTCAAGCAAAGCAAAGGAAGAGGAGGAAAAGAGTCACGGTCACGAAAACTGGCATGGAGGTTTCATTGTCATCCCGAAAAAAAAGCGTCTTGTTTCTGATCTTCTATTCTGTTTTACCATATTCTTTTTCTGATTTTTTTTTTTCCTGTCACATCTGTTTGTTAAACCCACAGCGAGGCGTTTATTGTTCCCAATCTCTTTTCCCCTTTACGGAGCCAAGAAGATTTGGAACAGGGTGGTACTTTGTTTTCATTCTGTTCATGAGCACGTTTCCTCTGTGTTCTTCTCCTTGGGAGAGTACCCCTCGGGCATCCTTTCTCCTCATTTGGAAAGGCGCTTGCCACATACGTGTACGTATTCATGGAATTGACTCCAAGCTGATGTTTCGTGTGCACCTTCCTGCCAGCAAATCGTGACGTTGGAATAGTTTGGGATCGTGCTTCGTACCGCTAGTGGAAAAGCCGTTACGACAGGTGGGAAGTGTCTCAGACCCCTCAAGTGTTTCGCCATGACCTCGTGTTGCTTCGATAAGGTTATACAAACAGGCACCGACCCACGCGGCCACATGCACGTCTCGACAACACCGAGCAGAAATGCTTGAAGTGGTTGTGGGTGTTAAGCTTTTTTTGCTCTTCGTGCTGCTTGAAATTTGACACACCGTTCGCTTTTTGCCTAAATGAACGTGCGGTGGAAGGGTGGGATATTGTATGTCGCTTTGCGTAATGTAGCTATTCTAGCTTTGGTGTTGTGCATGTTCTGATCCTTGCTTCTTGGATCATCAGAGAGGGAGGTAAATTTCGGCGCCCTCGGCCACGGATGCAACTGCCGAGTTCGCATGTGAGTGGTGCGGTGGTTGGTATGTCGGCACAATGCATCATTGGCTCGGTGTTGGTAGGGCGTCCTCGGCGTTCAGGCACTATCTTGAGAGGCCAGTCATCAACAGTCGGGCGTTCTTGTCCTTCTTTCAAGGTTTGTTGAGAGATGGCCGCCGAGGAGCTCAGGTGTTCCAGAGCCTGTCGATCGGAAAGTATGCCCTGTATTCGGATCTTGAAGAGGTGAAGATGTTTGAGGCTCGAGCAAGGTTGAACTGGGAATAAGCGGTGAAGGGGGGCTTTTCGATGGTCATTGAATGCCCAAGGTGCGTAAAAGCAGCCAATAGACAGACTCGATGAGGACATATGTGGAGATGGTGGTGTTCAAACCTCGACAACGGATTGATCTGATGGATGATTTGACATGCTACCCGCCGGATATCGTAGTCTATTGCAGTCGAGGTCATCGAGGTTGTGTTGAAAACGACGATCCCATTCGACATCCGCAAGTGCTTCGTGCGTAACAGTCCAGCACGAGCACTTGGACGAGCCGCAGGGTCTTGTTGCGTCCGTGAGTCCTGGTTTTGCCGAAGTAATCAAGGCATGGATCGGAGGTGTGAGTAGAGAGGTAGAATCCTACAGGTTGGGATCTGTACGAGAGACGCAAAGTGCCAGGAGCTGAGAGCGAAGATAGGAGGCTCGACACGCAGGGGCCATTGACATGCCTGTCGATCATTTGGCAGTCTGCTGATGCTCTTCCAAGTTCTATGTCAAGCCACGATCCCGAAGACCAAGGGTCTACGGAGTATCTCGAGTAGAATAGGAGAGAGCTCCGCCACAAGGTCGCTGGTCAATTGAAGCATTGATCAATAATGCGAACGGAGGTTGTACCGGATAGCGGAGAGGTATGGTTGAATATTGTTGTTACATCGTCCATCTTGAGCTTGAGCCCCGTCGGTGTCGTCTGCTCTTTCCAATCTTATGCTGCATGGACGCTGCAAAGATCATCTCTCACACCTTGGCAGAAACCCGATCGTGGGTGGGTTTCTTCTGCGGCCTGCCCTGAAAGTGCCAGATGACAAGTAGGCAGTGGCATCCGGACTGCAAAGCTTACCCTATTGCGTATTAATTGCCCTGGAGAACGGGGCCACCTGTATAAGCGAGACCGTGTATCATCTTCCCACACCCACAAGCAGATCCGAGTAGGTGTAAGCCCGTGCTACCTTCCTCTTCCTGTCAATCGTCGCGACACTCTTCTTACGGACATTCTTCATCAATAAATGTGACGTGTCGCGGTCCCGGGCACTTCGGCCGAGAATCATCCCATTATCCAGCCAAGGCAGAACCCCCATCACGGAGGGCTTTACCGTAGCACCGTTGCTTGACCAAGCGAGTGCCCACTACCATGTCTCAACGCCAAACCCGCCGTCTTGCGACGGTCAATCTTGCAAGTTGAAGCGCACCACACACGCTCTACATGCTCAATACGAATGTCGAGATCCGAGAGCATCCAACTGTATCGAGCCAACGGGCACCTTGGTAGCCTCGTCTTCCCGATGCAGCTACGTGCACTTGCATCATCCTGTTCCTCCAAGAGTCTGCGCTCGCTGGCAACTGCCGGCCGAAAGCATACCGCTTACTCTGCAGACTCTCAAAGACGTCAGAACAAGAATCCCATGTTTTTGAATTCTGTTGGGAAAAACTAGGTATCTGTCGAAGAAGCCTCGTGGACGGCCGTTGTCGTCCGGGGAAGAGCGCCGTCGGGAATCTTGATGTGTGTCTGTCCCAGAACGGTACCATTCCACGGCGACGGGCATGGCTTGTTTGTCGAGCCAAAGGCACAAAGCATGGAGGTGGTCAATATACAAGGCGACCTATTGGCTGAGCCGCCCCTGAGTATCGATGCTTCCAAAATGACAGGTGCACGAACCTTAAGTGGCAGGAGCGAAGAAGAAAAATTTCCTTCTTCGAGTATGAGCCGACTTAAAGTTACGACCTTGTGGAGACCCGTGGTTTCGGAGGCGGACACACCACTTTGCAGCATTTAAAGCCTAGTCAAAGCTCCCTGCAGCCGTTGTCAGCCGGGAAGAAGCAGCGAAACAAGATTCGTAAAAGCAAGATGCAAAGATGCAAAGACGCAAGATGCGAGACAAAGAATACCAAACTTTGCTCTTGCTCTGACATGATCATATCAGATGATGCAAACAGACCAGTAGCAAAGAAAGTAAAAAATGGAAGCACAAGGCTCGAAGACAACACACCCAAGGCAACAGAGTGGGGATATGAGAAAGCAAGACGACGCGTCAACGTGATTACGTGAAAGCAGTCTTTGATTCAATCAGAGAACTGTGTGTTCTGTTCGCTCTTTCTGCAGTAATGTCTTTCTTTTGACCGCGCCCTGCGCATGCAAAATGCCGCTCCTAACGCAACATCAAAACACCGAAGAAAAATGAGGGTGCTGCGATTCTCGCAGCTGACCCCCTCAAGAAAAACATCTACACAAAAGAAGTCTTTACTCACGAACTCCAAGGACCACTAGGCCTCTGCTTCCATTCGGGTGAAGAGCAATAGCAGTGGTTCATGCGTTGCTCAAGCATCTTCGGCCTCCACACGACACAAAACCTCTTCCAACACGCCTTCGAGAAATCCTTCGACGCCCTCGCCCATGCCTACAGGAGCAACGCTATCCCAATGATCAATATCCTTCATGAGGCGGCCAACCTTCGAAACCAGTCTACGGATTTGTTCATGGGCCTGCCTCTTGAGCATAATGTCCTGCGGAGAAGGTGCGGACTTCGACTGCGTATTTGCTGACTTCTGCAGCAAAGAGAGTTGATACGCACGTCGGTGAAGAGCAGCTTCAAGAGCAGGAATAACAACACCAGAGAGCGCGGTGATCTCATCGTTTTGAGGCTGGGCAGGGGGCGAAGGTCCAGTCATCGACGCTGAAGACGAAGACGATGGTCTGCTGCTCGATGAGCTACTTTGCATCGAGTCAAAAGACTGCTGTGTCCTGAGTTGCGCGTCTGAGCCCTGTCTGGCCCTGAGCTGAGCGTCAGAGTCTTGTCGCAATCTGCCTTGGACGTCGGAGCCCTGTCGCGATCTAGCCTGAACATCCGAGTCTTGTCTAGTCTTGCTCTGGGGCTCCAGTGCTTGCGGCTTTGGGGCTGCTGCAGTTGTAGAGAAAGCAGACGAGCTCGGTCTCAATGGGGCCAATACTGGCAGAGGTTGTTGCTGTTGCAGCGACCGCGCCTGTTGTTGCTGCTGCTGCTGCTGTTGGATGCTCAAGGAAGAAGACGTTCGCTCGAGGGTAAAAGGATTCGAAGTTGTCTTTTCAGGCGATCTCGACATGCCATATGGCGGTGCATTGCTTTGCTTCTGGGCAGCGGGTGTTGAGGGTCTAGACGGCTCATTTGGTCGCTCATTAAGAGAGAGGCCCTTCATGTAAGAAGACATGTCAGCAGCAATAGACTGCTGGATAAAATCATCGTTGATCTGCTGTGGCGGTGACTTCAATTGTGCTTGGCTGGCGGCGTGTCTTGAGGCTACCGACTGTGAAGAGCGTGGAGTCTCGGGGGGCGTCTGGGGCACAACCTTCTTGATTGGAGACGGAGGCAGAGGCACCCGAGCAGCGACACTAGGAGAAGGGGGCACCATACTTGACGATGAGCTTGGTCGCTTCGAGGGAGAAAGGTCCCGGGGTAGCGGCGGCGGCGGCATGCTAGGAGCAGCGCGAATAGTGCGACGACTTGAGTTCTCCTCGCCGGCTCTGGAGGCAGCCTGCTTGTTGGGGGACTGTGGCTCAGGTACGGGTGTCTGATTGCGAGTGTTCATGGCGGCCTCGTTCATAACCTTCAGCCCTGGTGCTCTGCGTGAAAGGGGTCTGACCGTACCGAAATCCCAGAGGTCTTCTTCGTCGGAACTACGTGGGGGCGAGACCTCGCGTATGTCCTCATCGTCTTCTTCGCGATCACCGTGGCGTGCCTGCCATCTCTCATATCGTTCGATCAGCTCGGTCAAATAGGTAGTTCTTCTAGCCCTGCGAATCCAAGGGTGCTTGAGAAGCTCTTTAGCGCTGGGTCTCTCTTTCGGCTCCTTGCGCAGGCAAAGGTTGACAAAGTCCTTGAAAGCCTGGCTAAAGTTACCCTCGAGCTGGGGAGGAGGGTTCTTCGGGATCAGAAAAAGGACCTTCATGGGATGAATATCGGCATATGGGGGCTCTCCATATGCCAGCTCCAGAGCAGTGATGCCAAGAGACCAGATATCGGCTTTGTGGTCATAGCCAGACTGCTTGATGACTTCGGGTGCCATCCAGAAGGGGGTTCCCACAAATGTGTTCTTCTTGGTCATGGTGGCGGAGAGCTGTCCAGAAACACCAAAGTCGGCCAGCTTGACTTGTCCATTCGAGCCGAGAAGAATGTTTGCAGCTGTCAGAGTTAGTATAAGAAACGTCTTTGAAGCCTCCATATCATCTCACCCTTGATATCTCTGTGGAGCTTGTTGTCGTTATGCAGGTATTCCAGACCCATGAGCAGCTCGCGGATGATGATGATAATGTATTCTTCAGGAATGCTGCCTGGTCTCATAAGGTTGCCGCAGCTGCCGCCAGAACAGTACTCCATAATGATCCACAGATCTGAGCCTTTGAGATATGATCCATAGTATTTTGTCGTGTAGGGCGAGTTGAGACCCGAGAGGATGGAGATTTCCTGGATGATATCGTCGACCTCGTCTTCGGCGTTCTCGACGTCAATAACCTTGATGGCAACGGCTTGTCCGGTACGCTTCTCAACTCTGTGGACAACAAGTGGTTAGCGGCTGGCTACTATGTGAAGGTGAAGATGTGTGCGACTCACCCCTTGTAGACCTTTCCGAAGCTGCCACCACCTGTTGCTTTGTGTCAGCATGCACTACGCCATGTTCATTCAACGCGCATGTCCTCACCAATGCAGGCCTGCTTCGTGTACAGAGTCTCTGGGTCTACTGCCCCTCCTCCAAATGCAGAAGCCATGTCGCAGTTGCTGTGTAGAATCGAAGCTTGCGCCCAGCTGCGTCTTGTAACCGCCGAAAGTGATATTCGATGTTTCGCTTGATGCAGTACAGTGGCAAAGTCGCAAGGATTGCTGCAGATCTAATCTATTCGTCGTGATGGGGCGTGTGTCTCGTTGCGTTCGTTACTATTTCGGGGAAGCGCTGATGTCGTCAAACCAGCAACGACACAGGCATGGGCAAAGGGAAGTGTCGGCGGTCGAGTCGGTCGTCGGAAGGATCGAGTTTCAAGGCGGACGGAAGGTGCTGAATGAGAGTGGCATCAACCAGAGAAAGAGAGAGAGAGCTCTTGTTTACCCAGCAGTCTTGCCGTCCAATGCGAGCGGCTGTTGTTGACTCGAACTTGGTTTGTTGATGTCCTGCGTCCCGACCCGACGACGGCCGTGCACCTCCGCACTCACTTGTCAAGCACACCTCCACCGTCTATCCTCACCTTCTTCAAGTCACTTTTGCTTAACCGCGTCTTTGATCGGAATATTAAAACACTATCTATGATGCTCTATTTGCAATCTGTTCCTGAGCCGAAATCCGGAAATGCTCAGTAGCCGCTGCTACGACAAGGGGAATCTCAAAACTACCAAAAAATACTGAATGATTATGTAGAGAAATGCAGGACAATCTGCGGCCTTCTACTCCGCCCTGATCATGCGTAGCGGGCCGTTTCTTCGTGTATATGAAACCGTCGCTCTGTCCGTCATTGCCTTTGAACGCCTTTAAACTCATTTGAATCTTGATGATAGCAGTCTGCCCTTTGCTACTCTTACTCGACGTTCTCAGCTTCTCGAAGACGGCTGAGAGCAGGCTCTCGCTGTCCCATGGGTCCAAGGTTCATGAACAATGTGTTACTCTCCCTCTTTGCCTGCTTGCTCATTGGGTTGCTCAATTGTGTTGCGCGGCTTCCGTTTTGGCCAGAGAATCTGTCATTTTGTGGAATCGGTCCGTTCTCCTTGTGTGCCAATTGAGAGGACGTAAGACTGGCATCATAACCATCACGGCTAGAAGGCGCCGACTGCTGGTAGAAACTCGTCTGGTTATAGCTGGGCGTGGACACTTCACTGGATGGCTTCTGTCGAGGTGACCTAACACTCTCAGGTGTCACCCCCGAAAGTGGCGTGTCTACAGGGTAGGCTGTGACTGGAGTGGTTATGTCGATTGGAGCACCAAAAATTCTGTCATTCTCCATGACGAAGAGGGATATAAGTGGAGCCGGTATGTTAAGTGTTGGCGCAAAGACAATGCCGACTGTTTTGACGTCAGTATATTCAGCAGCTCTCATGACATAGGAACGATGTAACTCACCATTTCGAACACTCATCTTGTTCACACTCTCTCTATCAACAATCTCGCGTAAGAACGTGCTTAGAATATCCAGCAGCTCTCGATTCGCCCTAGGAAGCTTATTCACAAGTACATTGAACACTTCGACCTTGATCTTTTCATCCAAGTCCAGACCCTTGAGAAATTCAAGGTGATGTTCTCTTGTAAGTATACTAGCCGGCAACTCTCGGAGGTAGAGCTTGAGTAAGCTTGCAACGGCATGAATGTCATAGTACTGGCCCTCGAGCAGTTTGACATCTCCTTCGGTATTGAAGCGTTCCCTGAGTGCTTTGATGACAATATTTGAGCCAGAAAGGCGGAAGATTCCTTCCTCAGAAGACGCATTCTTTGCCCTCAGGTACTCCACAGAACGATAAACCACGGCTGGCAGGTGTACAGGGACATCCGACGGCGGCGCAATCTCCACAGCTTCAGCCAAGGGAGCACCAAAGACTGGTCTGACAAGAACAGGCGACTCGCTTTGGACCAGATCCTTAGGTATGCTGCCAGGAACTGTGTCGGACGATGACCGACCCCTGAAGCCAAAGATGCTTCGCTTCTTGTCCTTGGTCTGGGTTACAGGTTCTCTCTTGTTGCCCCACGACTCTGCATTCTGGATTACAGTGCCATTGGTTGGGCCAGAGATTTGAGGGTGGTGGTTTGAGTCATGGTGTTGCTCGTTGTCGCCAATTGCTGGTGAGCCAACTGGCGAGGGCGTGGCTAGTTCGCGATTAGGACCAATGATCGGCGCTTCAGCGGGCATCGTAGCTTGATATGGAATACTGCGTAGCATCGAAGAGCTGTCCGACTGTCTCGAACTCGCTGAAGAAATATCGTTCATTGATTTCTGGAGACGTGGACTGCGCACTGCATGCATGGAATCTTGCTTTCGTAGCGCTGTAGGAGATACAATCTGATCGACATAGTGCAATAGAGCCTCAACCCAGGAGTCGCGTTCCTCGTCGCTTTCTGCGCAAAGCACATGGCGCACGTGGTTCGAAGAATCTTTGCGTTTTGGCTCGAGGATTAAGAAGGCGTGTCGGTATTCGCTGTCAGAATCATCTTCGCTATGATGTGTTGAGTTTTGTGCCTGTTTACCAATCTGCGCATTCGACAGCTTGATTGAGCCCAAAATAGCGCCGCCAGGGGCTTCAAAATACTTGAGAGTGGGCCCGTCCAGAACGAAATATCTGGCCTTCCAACCACCGAAGTTCTTTCCACGTTTGGTCAGGTAGCCATCTTTGCGCGCGCCTCCGCCTTGTGGCACTGGAGCTTTGGCCGCGTTTGTTGGTTCTGGAGTGAAGTACTCGGGCATATCGGGTCCAATTGCGTCAGCAGTCAAGAATCCGCAAATGATGACAGCAGCTTGATCGTCCATAGGAGTATCGAGCATACTGTCAAAATAGAAGCTTAACGCATTCCTGCGAGCATCCATCCGAGCAGGAGCGTGGCCAGTGAACAAAGAACGATCAGGGAGCTTTGTTCTGAAATTTGACGCGGTTTTAATTTGTTGGTCAAAGACGGACATGGCACTCAATGACTTCTCCACCCGCCATAATTGCGTTCTGTTGGACCTAGCAAAAACAGCAAGCGTGATGACGGGGTTCTCCTCGGATAGTTTAGGTGCCATATAACTGTGTCTTGAAGGTCGCAAACGTGATGAGTCGACTTTCACATAGATCGAAGGAAGAGCATTCGGGGGTAAAAGGAGACCAGGATACTGGTCTGACATGAAGCCTCGGTAGACCTCGCCAGGAGATCTTGGAGCAGGCGCGTACGAAGACGGCTCAGGCTCCGCAACATGCGATTGAGAAGGGACCGCGAGCCTATCAGACATGGAGGTTGCGGCGAGCGCCTGATACGTCTCAGCTCGAGCCAAATGGGGAGATGCAAACGAGAGAGGTGTCTGTGGTGGCATTGGAATAGGTTGGCGTGGAGCACGTGGTGACAAAGGCATCTGACCTCCAGCTCTCGGCGAGAGAGGTATTGACGACATTGTCTGTTTCATGGCTCTAGGCATGGGTGAGTTCATGGGTCTGTCACCAGGACGAGGACTCATGGGTAGACCGGGGCTTAGAACAGTCAGCGATACAGGATGCCGTTTAGGTTGGGCAGGGGCGTCTGCTGACACCATCTGGCCCATGCTCTGGAATGTTTGCACCTGAGCAAGCTGAGGAGAACCAAAATCGATCGTTTCGGTGTCACTGAGTACACCTTGATCCGTATCACTGAGAAGGCCTGGGTCTGCGTCTAGATCTGCAGGGGCAGGGACACGTCGACCGATGGCAGGAGGAGGAGCACTTCTACTGCTGGCTTGAGCTGGCTCTTTGTGTGGGCCCTCGCCTGCCAGCGTCTCCCTTGACCTGTCATCGTCTGCCCTGGTCTTCTTTCTTCCTCTTGATAGCGGAGGTGTTTCATCCGAGTCCGAAGCTTCACGAAGCATAGTAGGAGCGTTTGAAAGGTCGAGTGGGGCAGGCTTCTCCTTGCGTAATCTCTGATTCGGGCTTGAGAAAGACTTAGGCGATAACACATGCGGAGCGTCAGGAAGCAGGGGGGTCTTCGGACCATTCGCAGAAGAGCGAACTGGAATGCCAGGCAAAGATGATGCGGAAGCCGATGTCTGTACGCGGTTGGGACGCGAAGGGCCGGATGGCAAGCTATCCAGAGAGGTGCTCGTCGGTAGTGGTGGACTAGAAGCGGGTAGGTTGGGAGACTGACTGTCAAGGCTGGCAGATCCTAAACTTTCTCTCATGGTGGGAGGACGAGAGGATTGTTCGCCGAGTATGTCCTTGAGCCTTTTGCGATACTTTTCCTTCTCTTTGAGTGTCCGCTCCAGGTCCTTGTTAAGTCCGAGGATCATGGCTCGTTGCTTCTCCACGAGCCTCCATAGCTGAGTGGTATGTGTCGAAGCCGACTGTTTCTCTTGTAACAACTTTGCGATGGCGGCCTCAGGAGAGCCGGCGGTAGCGATCAGGGTGGGTACGTCGGTGATGTCCAGAGATGTAGCCGACTGCGAACGTGCGATGGGTTGCGGGGCGGTCGATGAAGAGAGCGAGGATAGAGTCGAATCCATCGAGACGGTGCGCTGCGCTGCGGACGACATGGGTACGGGACCGCCGCGCTGAACAGCAGCAGATGATGCTAACGGGGCCATAGTAGGAGAGGCTTCCGTCGACTTCGAAAAGGCATGGGAAGCGCGCAGGCGACGGATGCTCTCTAGCGGCCTGGTTTGATCGGGTCGCCCATGCGCGAGTGGGAGTTGACGAGTGCCTGATGGCGGCTGTTCGTGACGGGTCTTCGGTAGGGTAGCAACAGGAAGCTGATACGTCTCGGTGGGTTGGTCGGCCTGCATCGACATGTTCAAACAACAAGAACTACTATCTGCAGCCTATGACGCTAGCGCCCTTCATTTAATGCCACTCTTTCCGTCTGGCGTGACACTTGTCGATGCGATATGATGGTCAATATCTCTGACTTTGGCTCGTCGTCTCTGGCATGCGCTCGTTCAAGAAGGAACAATCGTCAGCAAATTATTTTACCCTGTACCGTTCCTTCCCTCGCCTAAACACCAAGCACTTTGAAGCCTCTTGACTCGTCCCGCCAAAGCCGTTATGTTTCCAGTCTCTAGATCCAATCTGCCCCGACGAATCAGCTCTCTTGTAGCCCTACTTTTCGGGCACAAGGACAATCACTTCTTGTCACACGTCGCTGCATTCGTCCCCAATCCTCTCCTGGACCTTGCTTGATGTTGCTTCCCAATCTGACAGACTAATTTCCACGACTCTCTGTTCCAGAGATCAAGCCAGAGATCATCAAGCCACCCCCGGCTTTAAGCCTAATCCGAGACACCTCGCTTGCCGTTCCATTCGATTCAGACGTTGCCATGCTTGTCTCTACTTCAGTCCACCAAGATAGAGAATCGATATGATAGCAGATAGACCTAGATAGCGTCTTTGTCTTCGGAAAAATTATATCAATGACGTCTCCATGAATTTGAGGCTCATATCCCTGAAGCAGGTCTTTCTGTGGAGGTTTGACTTTGACAGGGTTTATTTTGATTGAATGCGACGGCCCGCTGCTTCCCTCGTTCCAGCTTTCTTCTCACCTCCAGACCCATATTATACACTTGGTCCAAGGAATAGGGCAAGCTGTTCTGGGTGAGCCAATACAAAGCGCGTAGTGTTCTCTTACCCGGCGAACGCATGCCTCGTCTCTCTCTTACTGTTGGGATACGAGAGTTGGAACGCACAGGGTCCTCAGAAAAGCGTAGGCTTCTCTGAAAGTGCACAGTAGGTCTTAACTCCGTGACTCCTCGGAGCTACCTTTCAACAAATGGACGTTTCAACAGGAATACGCAGAGAACATGAAATGCCATGCGCTTGATAGTGTAGAAATTTCACGCGGATATTATTAATATTCTCTCCTCTAACGATACGTCAAACCCACCGGACCACCAAGTATAATAGAAGATTCGTTATGCACATATGATTCGTTCCCAGTTTAATCTTCCCTTGCCCACAAAGCACCAAAACTCCTTCGCTGCGATTATGAATTTATAGCCATCGAAATCATTCATCATGAGCCCGCGAATCGAGGCATCTGAGCCGGTACAAACTCAGGTTCGTCGTCTACCGCCTCTTGTGGATCAAAGCTTGGGAACGGGACGGTGTCGCTGCCTGTTGACCTGTCGTCCTCGGCTGATGCAGAAGATATTGGTAACTTGTGCTCCTGCGTATGACCGGTGGACTCATCGCGCGTGGTATCCGGGCTTGGGGCAGGCTTTGGTTCCGCAGAAGACGACATGTGCTCCATAGGCGATGGCTCACTGACGCTCAGTCCGCGTTTCAGTGCAAGACCTCGGGCAGCGTCTCTTTTCTCAGCGATGGCAGTTTCTTCCTCTTCTCGCAGTCTTTCCTCTTCTTGCTTAAGCTCAGTCATGGATGGTATGGACTTGGGCTCGCGCTCTATTATGGCTTCTCTTGATGGTGAGGAGCTAGCTACTCGAGATCGTCGTTTCGAGCTACGCGTACTTCTGCTTGACATGGTTCGAGTCGACATCCTAGAGCCAGTGCTTGGACGCTTCCCAGGGCGGCGTGGTTTACCATTACTGTTGACGTCTTCTAGTCCGGCGCCTGTAGTGCGACGCTCCAAAACCATGGCGAATTCATCGTCAAGCTCGTGAGCATCGTCTTCGTCCTCGCTTGGGAAGAGATCTCCCCTCGAACTGAACGAATCGACGGTGGCATTGCTCCCAGTGGTATTGCTTCTCTTTCTAGGAGAAAAATCGTCGTTCTCTTCTGCGAGTGGGGGCATTGTCCTTGAGGCGCCAGGATGTTCTTGCAGATCGGCGGCTGAGGGCTTGTAGCGCAAGGCCTTGCCGCCGGTGATTTTACTGGAAAACTTGCCCAGGAAACCAAAGTAGGAAGTAGCAGGTATAAGGGTCGGATCGGTATCAGGATCATCTCGTGGCTGAGGTTTGCGATGGCCGTACTTGTCCCGGCGAGCACCATAGCTCATGGCGCGCTCGCGGGCAGGTTGATCTGACACGGTGCCAGCGCCATAGCTTGCATCTTCGGTATCCCATGCCAACAGACCGGCAGTCTCATCATCATCCCAGTCGTCATAGAAGTCGAAGCTCAGCTCGGGACGGGCGCGTGAACGGGCGCGGCTACGGCGTAGACGGTCGTCACAGCATGGTACGCAGGAAGAACAGGACTGGAAGCAGTTTCCGATGGAAGAAAAGCAGGGACCCAGGTATCTATGGGAAAAGGTGAAGATGTTGGCCTGGGCGGACTCATTGGCCGACTCGATGGTCTGCGAGATCTCGTTGATGGTCCGGCGGAAGCGAGGATCGCTGCGTCGATACATGGCGGCCGAGTGGCATCAGTCGAGCCTGTGTCGGAATTAATTGTAGGAGAGATGACAGCTGGAGCAGACGGCAGACGGTAGGATGATGACAATGGCGTGCCTTAGGCTTTGAGACCTTGACGCCTCGGCGTAGCATGCGACTGCGATTGGGCTCCGCCTTCGGATGTCATCCGGGCGCATGCGGCATCAGCATGCGGAGAAGAGAGGAGAGATGGATAAGATAAGACGACCTGTCAAGGCGGGACTGCTCTTGGCAAAGGAGAAAAGGCAAAAACTTCGAATAGGCGGGCTGCGCGGGCCTAGATGGCGGTGCCGCAGTGCGATTGCAGCGAGTGTGGCCTAGACCTTCCACGACCTTGACCATCGGCCAGCGTTCGTTGACAGACACAAATTCAACATGTAAAACAAACTGCTCCAATCTACCGTCCTACGCCCCGTCCGCCCTTTCCTGACTCTTGCTTGTCTCCGGCAGCCATTTGTCGTGCGCCCTTGCTGTCTGTCACTCGACAACCATGCACTACAGTAAGCCACCCTTTTTTTCGAGACCGCCAACGTCCCTGCCGGGTACCTTGCCCTTGTTGCTGTCGTTCATGCCTTGTACCGGCCCTACTGCCGCCGTGCCTGCCTGCTGCCCGCCCTGTTCCCGTCGTGCCATTGCTCACATGCCCTGTCAGTTCGCTTCCTCAAGACCCCCAAGGTCACCGTCGACAACGGCTGCACCTCGCTCACAGCTGTCATCACACTCACTACCGACCTGGGCGAGACTTTCTACCCCCGTGACATCCTGCTCGCCGTGAGCCTGCGCCAACCTGAGTACGATGGCGACATCTACATCCGCCGCTCTCTGCAATGGAAGCAAGACATGCGCTCCCTCAACATCTCCCTCGACTTGACCCATACCGAGATTGACTGGCCCGCCAGGCTGCATGTCCACACAAAAGCTGATGGCCACATGACGGACCGCTTTGAAGAACATCACTCTCGTGGTCACCTCCCCGGAATCGTCTCCGTCTGGAGCGAGTACTTGAATCCGACCAAGGGCAAATTCGAGACACGCAGACGGGTCGAGCGCCGCTTCACTCCCTTGACGGGCCGCTCCTTGAATATCTACGAAGACACTGGTGAGAGTATTGCCCGTCATCTGTGGGACGGCAGTCTCTCACTGACCGCATACCTCGATCGTGTCGTTGCTCTGCGCTCTGTCCACGAAGAACCTCTGCTTGAGAGCGTCCTGTCCTCCGCCACATACAAAAAACTGAATGTGCTAGAACTGGGCTGTGGTTGCGGTGTCGTCGGCATTGGCCTTGCTCAGACTGTCACTGATTGTCATGTCGTACTCACAGACTTGCCCGAGGTCGACGAGTTGGTCGAACGCAATATCGAAGCCGCCAACCCTGCCATGTCTTCGACTATCGAGTTTGCCGCTCTGGATTGGGAGGCTCCGTTGCCAGCAAAGGTTGCCTCTCGCGCTTTCGACCTTATTCTGGTCGCCGAATGCATCTACAACAGCGACAGCATTCCTCCATTGGTAGACACACTTGAACGCCTCGTTCAACGCTCCCCAAGAGCCGTCATCCTCATCTCAACAAAAGTCCGTCACGAGAGCGAAGCCATGTTCTGGGATCTTTTCCACCAAAAGGGATTCAAGCAGAAGTCAAGGACCTCGCTACCGGTACCTGGTGAGCCCGGTCATGGTTACGGTGATAGTGCTACTGCGGTTGATGTCTACATCTATCAAGGCCCTAATCCAAGGAGCAGTCACTCGCCGGGAAGCTCAAAACCTGTCAGCCCCGCTTAGATGGGACTTAACGGCCTGCACTCATTTTTATTCGGCATCGCAATTCCATTGGGCGTTTCTGCTTCGGTCACCACATTCTCCCTGCGGGAGAGCTCATTCATCATTCTGGGGAGGCAAGGCGTTTCATCAAAGGCGTGATTTACAATTCAAAAGGCATGACAAGGATATGAGTTGCGGTTGGTGCGCGAGATGTTTTCTATGACTTCTGTTTCTTCTCTTCTATAATTCCTAGCTCCTGAAGGGCGTCAAAATGCCATGACCTGTTTTTCGTTCTACCTCAAGTCCCTTCCTCGGACCTGTACTGGCTGAGCCAGCTGCGTATGTTGAGCCACGCCATGATCACGTTGACCAATACAACAACCCTTGCATTCCTTTTTTGTTCCACCCAACCAAAACAACCACCACGATCTCATACCATGCAGCCATCCATCCAAGAAAACAATCGTCCGTCCTCACGGCTGGCTGCTATACATACATAGAGCAAAGCAGGCGCAAACAACCATCCCCAAAACAACAAAAACATGATCCTGGCAATGGGCGGAATCGAACCGCCGTCGGGTCGGCGTTGCTGGAATTTAACCTCCACAACGACACATGCTACCACTACACCACATCANCTT